>ERZ1673737.129-NODE-129-length-109732-cov-35.966666_pt1 | contig 109732 bp, 101 predicted proteins | sample MGYA00580211_ERZ1673737 | MGnify/ENA primary metagenome ERZ1673737 (study PRJEB41218, sample SAMN15661789) | gut metagenome | host: Homo sapiens | place: Canada: London | collected 2015-08-20/2019-03-30 | study: EMG produced TPA metagenomics assembly of... | reverse complement strand
CCATCTGGCTGTACAGCATGTTCCAGCTCTCCAGCTCACGGTTGGTGCTCTCCCAAGAGATGAACTCCTTCAGCGGGGCAGCGCCGGTGGTGTTGGGGGCGCTGGTTGCGCCAGAGGAAGCAGCGGTGGAGCTGCTGGAGCTGCCGCCACAGGCTGCCAGAATGCCGGCGGCACCAACGACGCCGGAAGCCTTCAGAAAGCTGCGGCGGCTGATTGCATGAGACTCGTGATTGATGTTCATTGTGTTATCCTCCCTAAATAATTTCCGTGCTTCGGTGCATGGTGCAGGACAGGTTGTCCTGCTTATTTCCCACTCCTTCACGGGGGGTTCTGCATTCTCTGTACTGCTGGGGAATACAAAGGAGCGCAAATACAGACCCCTCTGTCTGTGCCTGTGCTCCCCCCGCAAAACCTTAACACACTGGTGATTATACCATTAAAAGAATAAGCTGTCAATGGAGTGTGGACAGGAAGCTGTTCAAAAAAGAAAGACAGACTGTGGGAAATGATGAAATATATTTGTCTTTGTCTAACGAAGGATGCAGAAAGTTTAACACTGTTTTTAAAAAACAAAACAACCGAAATTGTTCTCCATAAACGAACAGATGCGAAATGCTTTACATAATAAAAGAGCGGAAGCCGTCCGCTTTGCGAACAGCTCCCGCCGGGGGAAGATCACTTCATAAAACGAGCCGGGGAAAAGATCAGCCCTTGGTGGCAGCATCGAAGGCAGCGGCGAACGCTTCGTACTGCTCGGTGGTGTAAGCCTCTTCGCTGGTCTCCCAGTTGATCGCCTTGTAGTTGCAGGGGCCGTACATGGCGTTGATCTTGGTGTACTCGTTGGCGTGGGTCAGGCACCAAGTCACGTCGTAGACGGTGGGGAAGATCAGGTTCTCCTCAAGGAAGTAGGCCTCAGCCTTTGCGAAGGCGGCGTAGCGTGCGTCGGTGTCGTTGACGATGACGCGGCCCTCGTTGACCAGATCGGTGAACTGCTCGTAAGCATCCACCAGCTCCTGCTGATAATCAGCGGGGCCGTTCTCCACGATGCCCTCGATGTTGGTCATGTTGCAGCTGTAGTAAGCATTGTCGTCGTGGACGATGATCTGGGTCAGGAAGTTGATGGGATCGCCGAAGTCTGCGCCCCAGCCCATGTGGACGAAGCTCTGCAGCTTGGGTGCCACGACCTCCTTCATGGTGGAGGAGACGAAGGTCTCGATGTCCAGCACGATGAAGTCATCGCCGAAGCTGTCGGTGAAGCACTGCTTCAGGACGGTCGCGCTGTCCAGAGCCGTGGTGGAACCGGCCAAGATATAATAGGAGCAGTGCACCGGGAAGGTGACGCCGATGGCGGAGAGCTCCTCCATGGCCTGCTTCTTCAGGTCGGTGATGTCGCCGTTGTTGGCGCGCAGACGCTTCATGGTCTGGCCGTCGTACTTCTCACCGTCGAGGCCGATCTCCTTGGCCACCAGAGAGGTGTAGTCGGTGCCGTCAGAGGTGTAGCACAGGCCGCTCATGGTGAAGAAATCGTTCTCGCACTTCAGCGGGTTGATGGGGTTGTAGCGGGAGAAGAACTTGGTCAGCTCCAGACCCTTGGAGAAGCACTGGCGGAATGCCTTGTTGGCGATGGCCTTGTTCCAGTTCTCATCGGCGGTGCCGTCGGTCTTGCGCTTGTCGTAGTTGAAGATGAAGCAGTAGCTGAACTTCTTGGGGCGTTTCTCGCACATCTGCTGATTGTATTCGTTGGAGGGATCGGCCTGAATGGTGGCGATGCTGCTCTCGCCCAGATCGACCTCGTCCAGCTCACGGTTCTGGTACAGCTGGAGGCTGATGGTGCCGTCGGAGATCATGGTGATGGTCAGGCGCTCAAAGCGGCTGACGTTGGCAGCGTCGTAGTAGCTGGGGTTGGGGATGTAGCTCTTGGTGTTGCCCTGAATGTACTCCTCGATCAGGTACGGGCCATTGTACCACATGGTCGTGTTGTCGCAGCCGCGGAAGCCCTCGATGCCCAGCTCGTCGAGCAGAGCGGGAGCCACCGGGTAGAAGCTGTTGTAAGCGGCCACGGTGTCGAAGTACGGGCAGGGATCCTTGCAGGTGAAGACCAGCGTGTAGTCATCGGGAGCTTCGATGCCCACACCGGCAGCCAGCATGTCCTCGTAGGTCATGTCGGCGGCAGCGTCACCGGCGGCCTTGGTCTGCTCGTAGTAATCGGCAGCGCCCGCCACCGTATCGTTGGGCATGGAGGTGTTGTTTGCCTCGTTCTTGTAGGCGTTCATGACCCACTCGAAGCCAACGAGGAAGTCCTTGCTGGTCAGGTGATCCTTCACCTCGCCGTTGACATCCACCCAGTCCACATCGTCCCGCAGGTGGAAGGTCCAGACGGTAGAATCGTCGTTGTGCTCCCAAGAAGAAGCGATGGCGGGCGCGACCTTGCCGTAGCAGTCAAAGCTCAGCAGACCGTCCCAGATGTTGGTGATGACGTTGGCGTCCTCGGCCTTCTGGGTGTACAGCATGTTCCAGCTTTCCAGCTCACGGTTGCCGCTCTCAAAAGAGATGAACTCCTTCAGCGGGACAGCGCCGGTGGAGTTGGGTGCCTCGGCACCGCTGGTGGAAGCGCTGCCGCCCTTGTCGGAGCTGCCGCCGCATGCAGCCAGCAGACCGGCTGCGCCGACCATGCCGGCACCCTTGAGGAAGCTGCGGCGGTCGAGCTTGTGAGACTCAAAATTGATGCTCATTGGATAGATCCTCCCAGATCTTGCACGGCGCAGACGGCCGTGCACATTTTCCTATTCCTAAATCCAGTGTGGTCCGCCCTAGCCGAAAAAATGCACAGAGAGGACAAAAACCGCACTTCGGGTATTTTAGCACTGTATTGAAAAGAAGTCAATGCGATGAAGTAATAAATTGGAAACAAAAGGGGAACAACCACTTTCGCGAAAAAAGCACTGCGCCGAAATTGCAAAAGAATCGAAAGACTGCCCGGCTGGTTTGAAACAGCAGACTTCAAAAGAAAAAAGGTTTGCTGTTTTTGCAGGGCGGACGATTCTGCTATCTTTTTTCACAAAAGCGTGTTACAATAAAACAAGTCTGTAAATAAGGAGCACACCATGAAAAACGACACCCCCCGCATCCCGAAGTTCAAACCCTATCTGTTCCACCCCATTTTATATAAGACCGTCACCCGCACGTCCATCGTAGCCGTCCTGATGCTGCTGTGGGAGCGCTATGTCAGCGACGGCACCTTCACCATCTGGGAAGCGCCGGGCTTTCTGTGCGGGGTGGTGCTGCTGATCTGGGCGTGGATCGACTATATGCGGCTGGATGGCTTGACCATCCATCACCTGCTGGAAGAGTTCAAGGGACAGGGCAAACAGAAAAAGTTCCACTCCACCCGCTCCATCATCGACTACGCCGATGAAAAAATCGTTTCCTTCGAGGAGCTGGAGCCGGAAGAGCGCACCTATTGCAGTATGCTCTCCAATCTGGTGCTGGGGCTGCCGCTGATCCTCATCGCCCTCTGCGTCAGCTTTTTGTAAGGGGGCGCGCCATGGAAACGAATCGGAAACAACTGGTGGTGGGCATCCTCGCCCATGTGGACTCCGGCAAGACCACCCTCTCCGAAGCCATGCTCTACCGCGCCGGTGCCATCCGAAAGCTGGGCCGCGTGGACCACAAGGACGCCTTTCTGGACACCGACGCGCTGGAAAAGGCCCGCGGCATCACCATCTTCTCCAAACAGGCCCTGCTGAGCGCAGGGAACACCGACTTCACCCTGCTGGACACCCCCGGCCATGTGGATTTTTCCACCGAGACCGAGCGGACGCTCCAAGTGCTCGACTACGCGGTGCTGGTCATCAGCGGCACCGACGGCGTCCAGAGCCACACCGAAACGCTCTGGCGGCTGCTGCGGCGCTACCGCATCCCAACCTTTGTTTTCGTGAATAAGATGGACCTGCCCGGCCCCGGAAAAGAAGCCCTGCTGGAACAGCTCGACCGCCGCCTTGGCGACGGCTTTGTGGACTTCGGGACCGAGGGAGCCGCCCGCGACGAGGCGCTGGCCCTCTGCGACGAGCGGCTGATGGAGGCCGTCCTTGACCGGGGCACCCTGACCGATGCGGACATCATCCCCGCCATCGCCCGGCGGCATGTCTTTCCCTGCTGGTTCGGTGCGGCCCTCAGGCTGGAGGGCGTGGACGAATTTCTGGAAGGGCTGGACCGTTTCACCCGCCCGGCCCCGGCGCTGGAAGCCTTCGGCGCAAAGGTGTTCAAAATCTCGCAGGATGAGCAGGGAGCCCGGCTGACATGGCTCCGCGTCACCGGCGGGGAACTGAAGGTCAAGGCTCAGCTCACCGGCGAAGCGGACGGTGAGCCGTGGGCCGAAAAGGCAAACCAGCTGCGGCTGTATTCGGGGGCAAAGTACGCGCTGGCCGAGCGCATCGGGCCGGGGCAGGTCTGCGCCGTCACCGGCCTGACCAAGGCCCGCCCCGGCGAGGGCCTTGGCGCCGAACGGGATGGCGACCTGCCGGTCCTCGAACCGGTGCTGAGCTATCAGGTGCTGCTGCCGGAAGGGGCAGACGTTCACGCCGCCCTCGGCAAGCTCCACCGGCTCGAAGAAGAAGAACCCCAGCTCCACGTCGTCTGGAACGAGAAGCTGGGCGAGATCCATGTGCAGCTCATGGGCGAGATCCAACTGGAAGTGCTCAAAAGTCTGCTGGCCCAGCGCTACGGGCTGGACGTGAGCTTCGGCCCCGGCGGCATTTTATATAAGGAAACAATCACCGAGGCCATTGAGGGCGTGGGCCACTACGAACCCCTCCGCCACTATGCGGAAGTCCACCTCAAGCTGGAACCCCTGCCCCGCGGCAGCGGGATGCAGTTCGCCGCCGACTGCCGGGAAGAGGTGCTGGACAAGAACTGGCAGCGGCTGGTGCTGACCCACCTCGAAGAAAAGCAGCACCTCGGCGTGCTGACCGGTGCCCCGCTGACCGATGTGAAGATCACCCTCATCGCGGGCCGCGCCCACCTCAAGCACACCGAGGGCGGCGATTTCCGTCAGGCCACCTACCGCGCCGTGCGGCAGGGCTTGATGATGGCAGCTCAGATCCACAAAACGCAGCTTCTCGAACCATGGTATGCCTTCCGGCTGGAGCTCCCGGCGGAAAACGTGGGCCGCGCCATGAACGACATTCAGCAGATGGGCGGCAGCTTTGACCCGCCCCAGACCGCCCCGGACGGCCAGACCACCACCCTGACCGGAACGGCCCCGGCCTCCACCATGCGCAGCTACCCCATGGACGTGGTGGGCTACACGCGGGGCAGGGGACACCTGAACCTGAGTCTGGACGGCTACCGCCCTTGCCACAACGCCGAAGAAGTCATCGCCGCCGTGGGCTACGAGCCGGAGCACGACCTCGACAACCCGGCGGATTCGGTCTTCTGCGCCCATGGTGCGGGCTTCGTAGTTCCGTGGGAGCAGGTGCGCAGCCATATGCACGTGGACAGCGGCTGGGGCAAGACCGCCCGCCCCGCCGAGGAAGCGGCCCAGAACCGTCCCCGCCGGATGGCCGCATACCGTGCCACGCTGGAAGAGGACGCCGAGCTGCTGAAAATTTTCGAGCAGACCTACGGGCCCATCAAGCGGGACCCGCTGGCGGCGTTCCGCCCGACCCAAAAGACCGAGCGCCCGGATTTCAACGCCGAGCAGTGGGAGATCGCCCCCGAATACCTGCTGGTGGACGGCTACAACATCATCTTCGCGTGGGACGAGCTGAACGAGCTTTCCAAACAGAGCCTCGAAGCCGCCCGCAAAAAGCTGATGGACATCCTGTGCAACTATCAGGGGTTCAAGAAGTGCGTTCTCATCCTTGTGTTCGACGCCTACCGGGTGCCCGGCAGCCCCGGCACCATCCAGCAGTACCACAATATCCATGTGGTCTACACCAAGGAAGCCGAGACGGCGGATATGTTCATCGAGCATGTCACCCACGAGATCGGCAAGGGCCGCCGGGTCCGCGTCGCCACCTCGGACGGCATGGAACAGATCATCATCCTCGGCCATGGTGCTCTCCGCGTTTCCGCCCGCATGTTCCATCAGGAAGTGCAGGAGGCAGAGAAAGAGATCCGGAAATATTTACAGGGAGAAGCATAAACGGTTCGCGGCCTCGCCCTCTCAGGCGCTTCGCGCCAGCTCCCCCAAAGGGGGAGCTTAAAACCTCGCCCTTTGGGAGAGGTGGCATTGCGTAAGCAATGACGGAGAGGGCAAGCCCGGCAGAAAAGAGGCGAAAGCGTGTGTTTACAACGACGTCCGATATGGTTTGGCATTCGATTTCCAAGCGCCCCCGTTCCAGCCACAAGGGCACCTTTGGTTCGGTGCTGGCCGTGGCGGGCAGCGCAAGCTACCGGGGCGCTGCGGCCTTGGCCGTGGAAGGGGCCCTGCGCACCGGGGCGGGCATCGTCACGCTGGCCAGCGTCGAACCGGTGCTGGCGGCGGTGTCGGCCCGTCTGCCGGAGTGTTGCCTCTGCCCCTGCGAAGCGGGCGCGGCGGGCGGCATCGCCCCCGAAAATGTCCCCCGCATCCAGCGCCAGAAGGCGACGGTCCTGCTGCTGGGCCCCGGCCTCGGTTACACGGCCCAGAGCGCAGCTCGCGCCGCCGAGACCCGGATGCTGGCGGGGACGCTCCTGCCCGGCTTTGCGGGCAGCGCCGTGCTGGACGCCGACGGCCTGAACGCCGCCGCCGATCTGCTGCAGACCGGGAAGCTGCCCCATCCGCAGGGGGACTTGATCCTGACGCCCCACCCCGGCGAAATGGCCCGGCTGACCGGATGTTCGGCAGCGGACATCAACGCCGACCGCGAGGGTACGGCCCTCCGCTTTGCAAAGGCGTGGGATGCCGTCGTCGTGCTGAAAGGGGCCCGCACCGTCATTGCCGCGCCGGATGGCCGGTGTGCGGTGAACCCCACCGGCAACCCCGGCTTAGCCCGCGGGGGCAGCGGGGACGTGCTGGCCGGCATGACCAGCGCCCTGCTGGCCTGTAAGCTGCCCGCCTTTGAGGCCGCCGTCTGCGCGGTGTATCTCCACGGAGCCGCCGCGGACCGCGCCGCCGCGAAGCACGGCGAGGCCGGGATGCTCCCCCACGACCTCTTTGCCGAGCTGGGGGGCCTTTTCGCCGCCAACGGCCGCTGACCTTTTCCCAAACGATTCCTACCGAAACGCTTCCTTTCCGCCGGATTTGTGCTATACTGGACTTGGCACAAACTCGTTTGGAAAGGGGCGTTTTTGTTTATGGTTCCTGCACTGGAAAAAATCATTTCCGAAAGCGAGAACATGGTGTTTTTTGGCGGCGCGGGCGTTTCGACCGAGAGCGGCATCCCGGATTTTCGGAGCGTGGACGGGCTCTATCATCAGAAATATGACTACCCACCCGAAACCATCCTCAGCCATACCTTCTGGGAGCGCTGCCCGGAGGAATTCTATCGGTTTTATCGCGATAAGCTCATCGTCAAGGGGGCCAAGCCCAACGCGGCCCACCTGCGGCTGGCCAAGCTCGAACGGGAGGGCAGACTGAAAGCCGTCGTCACCCAGAACATCGACGGGCTGCATCAGGCCGCCGGTTCCAAAACGGTCTACGAGCTCCACGGCAGCACCCTGCGCAACTACTGCACCGAGTGCGGAAAGTTCTTCGATGCGGACTTCATTGCGAACAGCACCGGCGTGCCCCGCTGCCCGGACTGCGGCGGCATCGTCAAGCCGGACGTCGTCCTCTACGAGGAAGGGCTGGATGAGCAGGTGGTCTCCGGGGCGGTACAGGCCATCCGCAAGGCCGATACCCTCATCGTGGGCGGCACCAGCTTGGTGGTCTACCCGGCGGCGGGTCTGCTGCGGTACTTCCGTGGGCGGCACCTCGTGGTCATCAATATGCAGCCCACCCCCGCCGACGAAGAGGCCGACCTGTGCATCGCAAAGCCCATCGGGCAGGTGCTCAGCGAAGATGTGAAGTTGGAGGACGTGGGATGAAAGCAGTCATTCTTGAAAGCTATGTCATGGAGGAGGGCGACCTCGATTGGTCGGGCGTCAAGGCCCTCATTCCGGACACCACCAGCTATGTCCGTACGGCCTATGAGGAGATCGCGCCTCGCATCGGCGGCGCCGAGGTGGTCTTCCTCAACAAGTGCCGGATGGACGAAGCGATTCTGACCCAGTGTCCGAACCTGAAGTTCGTGGGCATCATCGCCACCGGTACCGACAATCTCGACTTGGAGGCGTGCCGCCGCCACGGCGTCGCCGTCGCCAACGTGCCCGGTTACTCGACCTACAGCGTCGCCCAGATGACCTTCAGTCTGCTCCTCGCCATCTGCCAGTGCGCCGAGCGGTACGATCGCGCCGTCAAGGATGGCTGCTGGCAGTTGGATATCCCGGCAAGCTATGGGCTGCTGCCCCAAGTGGAGCTGTTCGGCAAGACCTTCGGCGTCTACGGCTACGGCAGCATCGGCCGCCAGACCGCCCGCATCGCCAAGGCCTTCGGGATGCGGGTCCTCGTCTGCACCCGCACCGTCCGGCCGGAGTATTCCGCCGACGGCGTGGAGTTCGTGGAATTTGACACTCTGCTGCGGGAAAGCGACGTCCTCAGCCTCCACTGCCCGGCGACGCCAAAGACGCGGGGGCTCATCAGTGCGGATGCGCTGGCCCGGATGAAGCCGGGGGCCATCCTGCTGAACACGGCACGGGGTGCCTTGGTGGACGAAGAGGCCGTCGCCGCTGCCCTTCGCAGCGGTCTGCTGGGCTTCTATGGGGCCGATGCCTTTGGCACTGAGCCGCTCCCGCAGGAAAGCCCCCTGCGGAAGGAACCCCACGCCATCCTCACCCCGCACATTGCATGGACGACTAAGGAAGCGCTGCAGAACCTGATGGACATCACCACCCGGAACCTGCGCACCTTCCTCGACGGAAACGGCGAGAACATCGTCAACCGGTAACAGAAAAGGAGAACAACAATGCAGGCAACCATCCACAATGAATTCCTGACCCTGACCGTGGACACCCACGGCGCTGAGGCCGTCAGCCTGAAAAATGCGGCGGGGGAGGAGCTGCTCTGGCAGGCCGACCCGGCTGTCTGGAAGCGCCATGCGCCCATCCTCTTCCCGTGGACGGGCAAGCTGCCCGGCGGCACCTTCACCCATGGCGGCAAGACCTATCAGGGCGGCCAGCACGGCTTTGCGCGGGACGTGGAGCACACCCTGCTCCGCGCCGAGGGCGATACCATCGAGCTGGAGCTGCGGTCCGACGCCGCCACCAAGGCCCAGCGCTTCCCCTTTGACTTCGTCCTCACCAGCACCTTCCGGCTGGAGGGCAGGACGGTCCACCACACCCTGACCGTGGAAAACCCCGCCGACGCCGCGGAGGAGCTGCGGTTCGGCATCGGCTACCACCCGGCTTTTAACATCCCCTTCGACAGCGCCCACACCACCACCGACTACGAGTTCCGCTTCGACGGCCCCGAAAGCCCCATGATCCTCGACGCCCGCCCCAACGGGCTGCTCTCCGGCAAGTGTTACTACCAGTGGAAGAACGTCTCGTCCATCCCGCTCACCGATGAGCTGTTTGCAAACGACAGCTTCTGCATGGCGGGTCTGCGCAGCAGCACCGTGGGCATCTACGAAAAAGACACCGGCCGCCGCATCGTCTGCGACGTGCAGGGCTACCCCTACTCCCTCATCTGGTCGGCTCCGGCGAAGCCCGTCCGCTTCGTCTGCATCGAGCCGTGGCAGTCCCTGCCCGGTGCCGAGACCGACCCGCAGGAGTGGACCGAGCGGGCCGCTGCCGCCTGCCTTGCCCCCGGCCAGCACTGGGCCACCACTCTGAGCACGACGTTTGACCGATAAAAACAAAGAGGACCGGCTCGCGTGAGCCGGTCCTCTTTCTGTCTCAGAAAAAACAATAAAGAGATTACAGAGCCTTGATGGCGGTCTTGATGCGCTCGGCGGCGGCCTTGGTCTTCTCGGCGTCACCGAAAGCGGTCAGGCGGAAGTAGCCCTCGCCGCACTCACCGAAGCCGACACCGGGGGTGCCGACGACGCCGCAGTTCTCCAGCAGCCAGTCGAAGAACTCCCAGCTCTTCATGTTGCCGGGGCAGCGCAGCCAGATGTAGGGGCTGTTCTTGCCGCCGCAGTACCACACGCCGCACGCATCCAGCGCGTCGGCGATGACCTTGGCGTTCTTGCGATAGTAGTCGAGGTTCTGCTGGATCTCAGCCATGCCGCTCTCGGTGAAGACGGCGGCAGCCGCGCGCTGCACGATGTAGGGCACACCGTTGAACTTGGTGGTCTGGCGGCGCAGCCAGAGCTTGTTCAGGTTCATGCCCTCGCGCTCCAGCTCCTTGGGCACGATGGTGTAACCGCAGCGGGTGCCAGTGAAGCCGGCGATCTTGGAGAAGGAGCAGATCTCGATGGCGCACTCGCGGGCACCCTCGATCTCGAAGATGCTGCGGGCCAGATGCTCGTCGGTGATGAAGCACTCATAGGCGGCGTCGTACAGGATGACGGCGTTGTTCTTCTTGGCGTAAGCCACCCACTCCTTGAGCTGCTCGCGGGTGTAGGCTGCGCCGGTGGGGTTGTTGGGGCTGCAGATGTAGATGATGTCCGCCTTCACGCTGTCGTCAGGCATCCCAAGGAAGCCGTTCTCCTGATTGGTGCGGCTGTAGATGATCTTGCGGCCGTCGGTCACGTTGTCGTCCACATAGGTGGGGTAGACGGGGTCCGGAACCAGAACGGTGTTGTCTACATCAAACAGGCCCAGCACATTGGCCAAGTCGCTCTTGGCACCGTCGGAGATGAAGATCTCGTCCTCGGCCAGCTTGGTATTGCGGCTTGCGTAGTAACCCTGAATGGCCTGTTTCAGGAAGGGGTAGCCCTGCTCCGGGCCGTAGCCGTGGAAGCCTTCCTTGGTACCCATCTCGGCGGCGGCATCCTGCATGGCCGTCACGACGCACTTGGCCAGCGGCTGCGTCACGTCACCGATGCCCAGACGGATGATCTCCTTTTCGGGGTGTGCTTCCTGATAGGCCGCGACCTTGTGGGCAATGTCCACGAACAGGTAGCTGGCTTTCAGCTCGCCGTAATGATGATTCATTTTCATAATGTGTTCCCTCAATTCTTAATACTAGATTGCTCGCCCTCTCAGTCCGCTTCGCGTCCAGCTGTCCTCCCTCTGTCGCATATGCGACATCTCCCTCCGGCCGGAGGGAGTCTTTCCCAAAGGGGGAGCTTTTTCGAGAAGGGAAGCTTTCCGGGATTGCCAAAACCTCTCACTTTGGGGGAGGTGGCATCGCGTAAGCGGTGACGGAGAGGGCAAGGACGTTAAACTTCAGCGATGCCTTCGTAAACAGTCGTTGCTGCGCCGGTCATCAGGAGCTGCTTGCCGGGCAGCACCCGGATGGTCAGCTCGCCGCCCCGCAGCGCTACATGGACATCCTCGCCGATGGGGCAGAGGCCCTGCTCCACCAGCGCCGCCACGGTAGCACAGGTGCCGGTGCCGCAGGCCCACGTTTCGCCGCTGCCGCGCTCCCACACCCGCATTTTCAGGTGGGTGGCGTCCACCACTTCGACGAACTCGGTGTTGATCCGCTCCGGGAAGTTCGGGTGGCGCTCAAACGCCGGGCCGATGGCTTCCAGCTTCAGACTGTCCACATCGTCCACAAGGGTCACGCAGTGGGGGTTGCCCACGCTGATGCAGGTGACATTCCACGGCTTGCCGTCCACCTCCAGAGGGCAGCGCACCAGCGGCCCTTCGCCCATGTTCACGGCGGGCAGGTCTGCGGCCATGGCCGAGTAGACCCCCATCTCCACCTGCCAGAGCTCTTCGCCCATGCGGGTCAGCGTTTTGAGTCCGCTCTGGGTGTCGATCTTCAGCACGGACTTTTCCGCACAGGCCGGGTCGTGCACATGCAGCCATTCGGCCACGCAGCGGATGCCGTTGCCGCACATCTGCGCTTCGCTGCCGTCGGCGTTGAAGATGCGCATGGTGCCGTCCGCCCCCGGTGTGCGGGGCGCACAGATGCAGATGATGCCGTCCGCGCCCACCGAAAAGTGCCGCGCCGAGAGCTTCTGCGCCAAGGGGACGATCTTCTCCGGCACGCCGGAAGCCCGGCAGTCCAGATAGAGATAGTCGTTGGCGCAGCCCTGCATTTTGGTGAATGAGAGTTTCATCGCGTTCATCCTTTCAGTAGTTATAACGAACCAACTATTATCATAAGAAGCAAACGGGGTTCTGTCAAGCGAAAAAAGGCGCTTTCGGCAATTTTTATCGGAAATTTCCGCCCGGCCCGGCCCGGAACGCAAAACAGGGCTTGACAAGATGCGGCCCATGGGATATAAAAAGTAGAGAGTGCTCTGTGCGGCGGCGAGGGCCGCGCGTAGGGTGACAACAAAGAATCGATGACAAAAGGAGACCGTGACAATGGAGACCTTTGAGAAGATCCGTGCACTGCTGGCAGAACAACTGGATGTTGACCCCGCCAAGATCACCATGGACAGTGACATCATGAGCGATTTTGAGGCCGACAGCCTTGACATCGTGGATATGGTCATGACGCTGGAGGACGAGTTCGGCATCGAAGTGCCCGACGACGCCATCGAAAATCTGCGCACCGTGGGTGACGTGGTGAACTTTGTGGACAGCCATCAGGGCTGATTTGGTTTTGCAAAAGGCCCCGTTTCCCGGCGCTGCACACGGCGGTGCTGCGGCGGGGCTTTTAATATGAGTTCGTGCGGAACGGCCAAGAGAGACCGGACGTTTGGCGCACGGCTTTGGAGGATAAAATAAAATGGCAAAAGACAATAAGAAACTCGTGCAGGCGATCACCAGTCAGGAGGAAAACTTCGCACAGTGGTATACCGACATCTGCGTCAAGGCAGAGCTGGTCGAGTATTCCAGCGTGAAGGGCTTCATCATCCTGCGCCCCTATGGTCAGGCCATCTGGGAGCTGATCCAGAAGGACATGGATGCCCGCTTCAAGGCCACCGGCCATGAGAACGTGGCCATGCCCGTCCTGATCCCGGAGAGCCTGCTGCAGAAGGAAGGCGAGCTGGTCAATGGCTTCGCGCCGGAGGTGGCGTGGGTCACGATGGGCGGCTCCGACAAGCTGGAAGAGCGTCTGGCTGTCCGCCCCACCAGCGAGACCATGTTCTGCGACCACTGGTCCCGCGTGCTGCACAGCTACCGCGAGCTGCCCATGAAGTACAACCAGTGGTGCAGCGTCGTGCGCTGGGAGAAGACCACCCGTCCCTTCCTGCGCAGCCGTGAGTTCTGGTGGCAGGAGGGTCACACCATCCACGAGACCGCCGCTGAGGCTGAGGCTGAGACCCAGCAGCAGCTGGACTGCTACGCAGATGTCTGCGAGCAGGATCTCGCCATCCCTGTTGTCAAGGGCCGCAAGACCGATAAGGAAAAGTTTGCCGGTGCCGAAGCCACCTACACCATCGAAGCCATGATGAAGGACGGCAAGGCCCTGCAGAGCGGCACCAGCCATTACTTCGGCGATAAGTTCAGCAAGGCCTATGACGTGACCTTTACCGGCCGCGACAACCAGCTGCACCACCCGTTCCAGACCAGCTGGGGCGTATCCACCCGTCTGGTGGGTGCCATCATCATGACCCACGGCGACGACGACGGCCTGATCCTGCCCCCCGCTGTGGCTCCCATTCAGGTGGTCGTGGTGCCCATCGCAGCCCACAAGCCCGGCGTCTCCGAGAAGGCCGCTGAGCTGGCCGAGAAGATCAGCAAGTATGCCCGCGTCAAGCTGGACGACAGCGACAACGCCCCCGGCTGGAAGTTCTCCCAGTGGGAGATGAAGGGCGTGCCCCTCCGTCTGGAGATCGGCCCCAAGGACCTCGAAAAGAATCAGTGCGTCCTCGTCCGCCGCGATACCCGCGAGAAGATCTTCGTCTCTCTGGACGAGCTGGAAACTGCCATCCCCGCCCAGTTGGAGGCCCTGCGCAAGGATCTGTACGAGCGCGCCCTGAAGAACCGCGAGGAGCGCACTTGGTCCGCCACCACTATGGACGAAGTCAAGGCGCTGGCCAAGGCCAACACCGGCTACATCAAGACCATGTGGTGCGGCGACCTTGCCTGTGAGATGAAGATGAAGGAAGAGGCTGGCCTGTCCAGCCGTTGTATGCCCTTCGAGCAGGAGCACCTCAGCGATGTCTGCCCCTGCTGCGGCAAGCCCGCTACCAAGATGGTCTACTGGGGCATCGCCTACTAAGCCGCCCCATAGTCAGAGCCTGATCAGATGAAAAAAGCAGCTTTCCCGTCCAACGGGAGAGCTGCTTTTTTGTGTCTGCCTATTGACAACCATGTATCTACTGTATATACTGTAAATATACAGATGCAACGGGGGCGGCAGACATGAATCTCTTCATCGATAACAAGAGCGGTGCACCCATCTACGAGCAGCTCTACACCCAGATCAAGAACCAGATTTTGAGCGGGGAACTGCAGCCGGAGGAAGCTATGCCATCCATCCGGGGGCTGGCGCGGGACCTGCGCATCAGCGTTATCACCACAAAGCGGGCCTACGATGAGCTGGAACAGGAGGGCTTTTTGTATGCGGTGCCCGCCAAGGGCTTTTTCGTGGCAGCGAAAAACACCGAGCTGCTCCGGGAAGAGAACCTGAAAAAAATCGAAGCACACCTGACGGAAGCCGTCCGGCTGGCGGCACCCTGCGGGCTGACCAAACAGGAATTGACCGAAATGTTGGAATTGCTGTGGGAGGAATGAACCATGAACGCATTAGAACTGCACGGCCTTGAAAAGCACTACCCGGATTTTGCGCTGGGGCCCATTGATCTGGAACTGCCCGGCGGCACAGTCTGCGGGCTGATCGGTGAGAACGGCGCGGGCAAGAGCACGACCATTAAGCTGATTCTGGACATGATCGACGGGGACGCTGGCACTGTGAAGCTGTTCGGGCAGGAGGGGATCACCCCGCTTGCCAAAGCCGATATCGGCGTGGTGCTGGGCGGCGAGGGCATCCCCACCTGCCTGACCGCGCCGCAGGTGGGTAAAGTGATGGCGGGCATCTATCCCAATTGGGATGCCGCCGCCTACGCCGACTGGTGCCGCCGCTTTGACCTTCCGGAGAACAAGAAGTACGGCGACTACTCCACCGGCATGAAGATGAAGCAGTGCCTTGCCGTGGCACTTTCTCATCACCCCAAGCTGCTGCTGTTGGACGAAGCCACCAGCGGCCTGGATCCGGTGGTACGGGATGAGCTTATCGAGCTGCTGCTGGACTTTGTGCGGGATGAGAACCATGCAATTTTGATCTCGTCCCACATCGTCAGCGATTTGGAAAAGCTCTGCGATACCATTGCCTTTCTGCACAAGGGAAAGCTCCTGCTCTGTGAGGACAAGGACACGCTGCGGGAGGAGTACGCCCTCTGGCACGGCACTGCCGGGCAATTGGAGGAGCTGGATAAAAACGCCATCGTCAGCCGTCGGGTGACAGCCTACGGGGCCGAGGCACTGGTGAAGAGGGAACTTGTCCCGGTGGGCAGCACCCTGACACCGGTGAGCATCGAAGAACTGTTCGTTTTGATGGTGAAAGGGGAGAATGTGCGATGAAAGGTTTGCTGTTGAAGGATTGGTATCAGGTCAGAACCAGTATGAAAACCATGTACCTGACGGTTGCATTTGTGCTGGTGATCTGGATGTTCAGCACATCGAACGCCTATGTGTTTCCAGTGAGTTATGCGGCCATTTTTCTGGGCATCCTGCCGGTGAACCTGCTCACCTACGACCAGAGCGTCGGTTGGGTGGAGTATGGCCGGACGCTTCCGGTGAGCAAAAAGACGCTGGTGGCGGAAAAATACCTCATCGGTCTGTTCTGCGCTGCGGCGGCTGTTGTAATCGGAGGACTGTTCGTAACGGTGATCCCTCTGCGTACCGGAACGGCCCCGGACGAGGATGTGCTGTCCCTGCTGGCGGGCAGTGTGTGTGCCATCCTGCTGATCAACGGTATTTCCCTGCCGCTGCTGTACCGCTTTGGGGCCGAAAAGGCCCGCATGATCTACGTCCTGACCTTTGCCGGACTGGGTGCCCTGCTGGGCGGCGGCGGTGCCGTGATGGATGAACTGCAGCAGAACAGCACGGGAAGTGGACCGCTTCCTGTGCCCCTCTGGCTGGCCGCAGTGCTTCTGCTGGCGGTACTGGCCCTGTATGCCGTGTCATGGCGGGTGTCAGTGCAGTGGTATGGGAAGTATAAGAAATGATCTTTGTGCAATACGGCAAAAACTCAGTAAAAGTTTTGTAAAAGGGGTTGAAAAAACCGCCCGGCCGTAGTATCATAACGGGGCCGAAGGGCAAATCTTTTTACAGGAGGCGTTTGATTTTCATGTCCAGTGACCATACGGATCACCCTAAACAACGCTCCTCCTGCGATGCGGGCAAGGCGAACGAGTCTGCCGCGTCCTGAACTGCATGTGCCCATGATACACCGCAGGAGGTCGATCCCGACTGACGCGGTGTATTTTTATGCCCGGAATGGGCAGGGAGGGAACCAAGATGCAGAAGAAAAACTACCAAGAAGAGATCCTGAACCTCATCCACAGCGGCCTTCCGCAGCAGGAACTGGCTGAGCGTCTGTCCGACTACCACGAGAACGACCTTGCCGATGCGCTGGCGGCCCTGACACCGGACGAGCGTCAGAAGCTGTATGCGGTGCTGGGTGTCGAGCGAGTGGCCGAGATCTTCTCCTACCTCGACGATGCGGAGCCGTACCTGAAAGAACTGCCCTCCGAGAAGGCCGCGAAGGTTGTCTCGAACATGGACTCGGACGATGCAGTGGACGTGCTGGATGACCTCGAAGAAGAGGATAAGGACAAGATCGTCAAACAACTGGATCAGGATTCCGCCGAGGATGTCCGGATGCTGCTCTCCTACGGTGAGGACGAGATCGGCAGCAGCATGACCACCAACTACATCTGCATCCGAAAGGATATGACCATCCGTCAGGCCATGAGTGAGCTGGTGAAACAGGCGGGCGAGAACGACAACATCTCCACCCTTTACGTCGTGGACGAGGAAGACAGGTTCTACGGCGCCATCGACCTGAAGGATCTCATCATTGCCCGCGCGGACGAGAAGCTGGAAAAGCTGATCGCCCGGAACTACCCCTACGTGACCGACCACGAAAAGATCAGCGACTGCATCGACCGCATCGTGGACTACGCCGAGCGTTCGCTCCCCGTGCTGAACGATGCGGGCAGGCTGGTCGGCATCATCACCTCGTCCGACGTGGTGGAGCTGGTGGATGACGAGATGGGCGACGATTACGCAAAACTGGGCGGCTTGACCAGCGAGGAGGATCTGAACGAGGGCGTCTTCGAGAGCGTGAAAAAGCGTCTGCCGTGGCTGATCGCCCTGCTCTTCCTTGGGATGCTCGTTTCCTCGGTGGTCGGCGCATTCGAGTCGGTGGTGGCCGTGCTGCCCGTCGTCATCTGCTTTCAGTCCATGGTGCTGGATATGGCCGGCAACGTCGGTACGCAGTCGTTGGCCGTGACGATCCGCGTGCTGGTGGACGAGAACCTGACCCCCGCGAAAAAGCTGCAGCTCCTCTGGAAGGAGATGCGGGTCGGTCTGGTGAACGGCCTTCTGCTGGCCGTCATGGCGCTGGGCTTCCTCGGCGGCTATATCCACTTCTTCAAAGCGTATGCGTGGGGCGAGGCCTTCCTGCTGTCCGGCTGCGTCGGCGTCGCGCTCATCATCGCAATGGTCGTTTCCAGCTTGGTGGGCACCATCATCCCCATGCTGTTCCATAAGATCCACATCGACCCCGCCGTGGCTTCCGGCCCGCTCATCACCACCATCAACGACCTCGTTGCCGTGGTCGTCTACTATGGCCTTGCCATGATCGTCCTGATCGATATGTTCCATCTGGGTTAAAGTGAATGAAACGAAAAAGCTCCGGCGCACATCGCGTGCCGGAGTTTTTTGATCGAAACCATTATTGACGAAGGAAAGAGCGCACAGTAACGACGACGACCTGCTTTTTGGATTCTTCAATGCGGAAAATGATCGCGTAACCTTCCACAAAAAGCTGGCGGTAACCTTGGTTTGCGTAGGTGCCGACCCGCCGCTCCGGGCATCGGTATGGCAAGGCTTCCAAAGAGAAGATCGCGTTTTCCAGCCGCCCCAGTAGGCGGGAAGCTGTTTCCGGTTCCAGCAGGGACTGTGCAATGTAGCTGTAGATATCGTCCAAGTCCTGCACGGCTCGGCGAAGCAATTTAACGTTGTACTGTTCCAAAATGCTTTCTCCTCAGCGATGCGAGCGTTTCTCTGGCATCATAGAGCTGCCCGCTCTGTGTGTATTCTGCTTCGGCTTGTGTGATGGCAGCGTCTGCGGCGGCAGTTTCCATCATGGATTCATACGTCTCAATGCTCATGACAACCAGATCACCGTAGCCATTTTTGGTGATGAAGACCGGTTCCTTCCGGGCGTGGCAGATGTCCGAAATTTCATTGGTGTTTCGTAAATCGGTAATGGGTCTGATCTGCGGCATAATGCCACCTCCTTCTTTGTGCATTATTATAGCAGAATTCCGTACAAAAGAAAAGCCCTCCCGGCCGCTCACGGCTGAGAGGACATTCCGTTATCTGTTTTCAATCCAATACCGCTGGGTCAGCGTTCCGTCCAGCGAGTCATAGGCTTCGTCTTCGAGGACGCCGCCGTTGGCGCGGATGGTCTTGGCGGAGGCAACGTTGTAGTGGTCGCAGCAGATGCGCACTTTGGCAATACCGCGCTCTTTCGCTTTTTCCAGCGTCAGGCGGAGCATCTGGGTGGCGTAGCCGTTCTGCCGTTCGGAGGGGCGGACGCTGTAGCCGATGTGCCCGCCGTAGGTCAGCAGGTAGTCGTTCAGGTGGTGGCGCAGGTTCGTCATGCCCACAAGGTGCTCGTGCTCGTCCAGCGCCAGATATTCGGTGGCGGGGACCAGCCCGGCGGGGGTCGTCTCCGGGGATTTGAGGTTCCGGATCGCAGCCAGCCATGCGTCGAAATCGTCGTACTTGTCCAGCGCCGAGGTGCCGTCCATCCGGGAGCCAATGGCCAAGAATTCTTCCCGGTAGGCCATGACCTGCTTCCGGTCGCCCTCGTCCGGTTCGCGGAGATGGATCTTCTGGGGCGCCGTGCGGCGGGTGGCGGTGCGGAAATCCGGGGCTTTCATCAGGCCGTGGCGGTTGCAGTAGAAGTAGAGCACCCCTGCGCCACGCAGCGGGAACCGGCAGCTCGCCTCGCCCTCCGGGTACAGCTTGACGAGCTGGAGCTTGTCGCCGGTGAGGTAGGCGATGAAGGAGATGAAGTGATCCTTTTCCATCGGGTGATGGAGGGTGACGAAGACCTCATCCTCTACCCGCTCCACGGTCAGCTGGTGGTGTTCGTCGGCGGGATCGGCGTCGGCGATGTCCAATGGGGGCAGAGTGATGCCGCAGCAACTGACCACCGCCTGACCGGTGGCGTGGAGCACATTCCCACAGATGGGACAGACGTAGAGCTTGGAGCGCAGCAAATTGGCGGCGCGGTTCCGGTTGACTACCGGCTCGCCCTGCATCAGCTCCAGCACGCTGACGCCCAGCGCGGCGGCCAGCGGTTCCAGCAGAGAGATATCGGGAAGACCCTTGGCGGTCTCCCATTTGGAGATGGTCTTGGCGCTGACGGCGAGCTTGCCCGCCAGTTCGGCTTGGGTCAGGCCCTTGGCTTCCCGCAGCAGCCGGATGGTGCTGCCGGTAACGTAAGTATCCATAAAAAATCCTCCCATTTGTGTTTGGAACAGGATACCATACAAAAACACTCCACGCAACCTACGCTGCGTGGAGGAGAGAAGTTCGCTTATTCTTCTTCGGCACCGTCCTCTTCATCGGCGTCCAATTCAATGCTGAACACGGCCTTTTTCAGCTTGCCGCAGCCCTGCGCTTTCAGACCGGATCGATAGGGTTCCCCGGCCAGATAAAGCGCGAACCGACCCTCGCAGAGCATGCCCGCAATGCTGGTGTCCGCGCTGCCCACGGTCAGGTCGGCGGCTTCGTCGGTGGGCTTGGTGGGGGAGAACTCGCCCAGCGAGACCTCGAACAGTTCGCTGCCCTCAAGGTCGGTCTCCAGCGTCAGGTGAGCGTCCCGGCGGACGAAGGGCACCTTGCCGCCCACCTGCGGGGTCACGGTGCTGACGGTGACAACGGCTTTTTCACCGTCGATGCGGGTCTTCCCGGCGGGCAGGTTGTTGATGTCCCGTGCCATGACGAATTCGATGACAGCGTCGAGGTTGTCGCTCATGCCGAGGTAGTTGGGAAGGTTGTTCAGGGTATCGTAGATCATAGAAAGCTCCTTCGTTTTTTGTCTTATCCTACCACAGAACCGGCGGTTTTGCAACAAAAAGCCCCTGCGGAGCGGATCACGCAGGGGCGGAACGGTTATTCGGCTTCCTTCGGGTCGGTCAGCAGCTCTTTGATGCTGGGCACCACGCCGCCGAGGTTCTGCAGCTCGGAGGGGATGATGATCTTGGTGGCCTTGCCGTTGGCGACCTTGGCCAGAGCTTCCAAGCTGCGGAGAGCCAGCACCTTGTCGTTGGGCATGGCCTCGTTCAGCAGACGGATGGCGTCGGCGTTGGCCTTCTGCACGGCGAGGATGGCCTGCGCCTCGCCCTCAGCTTCGAGGATGCGCTGCTGCTTGACGGCATCGGCGCGGAGGATGGCGGCTTCTTTTTCGCCCTCGGCGGCGGTGATGGCCGCCTGCTTCTCACCGTCGGCCTTCAGGATGACGGCGCGCTTCTCGCGCTCGGCCTTCATCTGCTTCTCCATGGCCTCCTGAATTTCCCGCGGCGGGATGATGTTTTTGACTTCGACACGGTTGACCTTGATGCCCCACTTATCGGTGGCTTCGTCAAGGATGGCGGTGATCTTGCCGTTGATGACGTCACGGCTGGTCAGGGTGTGGTCCAGCTCCATCTCGCCGATGATATTGCGCAAGGTGGTGGCGGACAGGCTCTCGATGGCCGCGATGGGCTGGTTCACGCCGTAGGTGTAGAGCTTGGCATCCATGACCTGAAAGAACACGACGGTGTCGATCTGCATGGTGACGTTATCGCGGGTGATGACCGGCTGAGGGGGGAAGTCTGCGACCTGCTCCTTCAGGCTGACCTTTTTGGCCACCCGCTCCACGAAGGGGATCTTGACGTGGAGGCCGGCCGTCCATGTAGCGGAGTAGCTGCCCAGACGCTCGATGACGTAGACCATCGACTGCGGCACGATGACGATATTGGTGACAACGATCACCAGAACCACGAAGATCAGGGCAAGGATCACAAATAGCATAATAGGCATAGATACGCTCCTTTGTCAGTGAGTGGATGATTCGGTGAGGACAGGTTCCACAATGAGCAGGGTGCTGTGGATCTCGGTCACGCGGCAGCTCTGGCCGGGGGCAAGGGTGTCGCCGGGGGTGGCGCAGCGGGCGTTCCAGTCCACGCCGTCCAGCCGGACGCGGCCCGTTTCCTCGGCGGAGACGGGGGTCAGCACTTTGGCCTCGCGGCCAAGGCTGCGGTCGCCGTTGGTGGGGGTAGGCTTCTGGCGCAGCCGCTGGGTCAGCGGCTTGAAGGCCGCCAAACACAGGACGCTGACCACGATGAACACCACAGCCTGAACCTTGAACGGCGGATGGAACAGACAGCTCAGCAGGGCCGCGGTACTGCCCGCCGCGAACCAGACGGACACCATGCTGAAGGTCATCCCCTCCAGCACAAGAAACCCGACCGCTGCAATGAGCCAGAAAATAGGGTCGATGGACATTTGCACTCCCTCCTTTTTTGTCTATTGTATAACAAAGCTCTTAAAAATACAAGATGTCGTGATTTAATCAACAGCCTCCCTCCATGAGGGAGGTGGCATCGCGCGGGCGATGCCGGAGGGAGTTAAACATAATCGTAATAACTATGGTTCGGGTTATGGCCGACCTCTTCCACCACGATGGTGAAGCCCATGGGGTTCACCTCGGTGCTCTTGCCGCTGGCCAGCGTCTCCACGATGATATGCTCGGTGCGGTTGACGATGATCTCCGCCGTCTCCACCTCGCCGATGCGCTGGTAGTGCAGGATGCCGCCCTCAGCCCGGAGCACCCAGAGCTTGCCGGTGCGGAACGCCTCGCAGGTGTGGCGAAGCTGGGCCAGTTGGGCCAGCACAGGCCGCAGCCGCTGTTCGTGAGCATCCCAGCGGAAGAAGGCGCGGTTAAACGGGTCACGGTAGCCCTGCATCGCGATCTCATCGCCGTAGTACAGGCAGGGAACGCCCGGCAGGGTGTAGATGATGGCGTAGGCCATCCGCAGCCGGAGCAGACCCTCCTCGTAGGCGTCGCCGGTCACGCAGCGGCCGCTCTGCCACTGGCGGCCCCGGCCGTTGGCGGGTTCGTCCGCGATGACGGTCAGCGCCCGCTCGGTGTCGTGGGTGGAGAGGAAGTTCAGCGCGGTGTCTATGGCGGGGGCGGGGTAGTGCTCGCAGATGGTCAGGATCTCATTGGCAGCCTGTTCGGCGGGCTTGCCCTTGACAAAATCCAACACGGCGTTCTTGAACGGGTAGTTCATCACGCTGTCCAGCCCCTTGCCCAGCAGGTAGGTGCGGCGCTGGTTGAAGCCGTACTTGGTGGTGGCATCCTCCCACACTTCACCCAGCAGGAATTTTTCGGGCCCGACCCGCTTGACGGCGGTGCGGATCTTCTCAATAAACTCGTCCGGCAGCTCGTCGGCCACATCCAGCCGGAAGCCCGCGGCACCCCGCCGCAGCCATGTGTCGATGACGCCGCCCTCGCCGGTGATGAACTCGACATAAGAGGGCGTCTCCTCGTTGACCTCCGGCAGGGTCTCGAAGCCCCACCAGCTGCGGTAGCCGCCCTTGTACTTGGGGTCAAAGTCGTACCAGCAGCGGTAGGGGGAGTTGGGGTCGCGGTAGGCACCGCCCTCGCCGTAGCGGCCCTCCCGGTTGAAGTACCGGCTGTCGGAGCCGGTGTGGCTGAACACGCCGTCCAGCACGATGCCGATGCCGTACCTCTTGGCCTCGGCGCAGAGGGTCTCGAAGTCCTCATTGGTGCCCAGCAGCGGGTCCACGTTCAGGTAATCGGCGGTGTTGTACCGGTGGTTGGAGTGGGCCTCGAAGATGGGGTTCAGGTAGATGAAGTCGATCCCCATCTCGTGCAGGTAGGGGAGCTTGAATTGGATGCCCTTGAGGTCGCCGCCGAAGTAGTCCTCGTTCAGGTGGCCGCCCACCTCGTTGGGCTGCCAGAAGGGCTCGGCGTGCTTGTCGGCCTGATAGATGCGGTCGGGGAAGGGCATGGGCTTATTTTCCACACCCTCGCAGAAGCGGTCGGGGAAGATCTGGTAGAACACCTTGCCCTTGATGGAAGCCGGCGTTTCGAAGGCGGCATCGTAGACCGTGATCTGCCACTTTTCGCCGTCCTGCCAACTGACCACGCCGCAGTTGTCCGGCCCGCGCACGACGCGGCGGAAGTCGGTGTAAAGGTCAAAATAATAAAAGTACAGGCCGGGGTCATTGAGGGTCACTTCCACCGAGAAGTGGTTCTGCTTGGGGGTCTGGCCGTCAAAGTTCATCCGGTAGTAGACCGGCACATCGAACTTGCCCTCCTTCTGGAGAACGAGGTGCGGGTCCACATAGCCGAGGTCTTCCGGCACGCAGAGGGACAGCCGGACGCTCTGTCCGGCCCGGACCGCGCCGAAGGGCTGCTTGAAATAGGGGTCGAAGCTGTTGAACAGACAAGACAAAATGGGGTCGTTCCTTTCTCAAAAAAAGCCCCGGAGCCGTTGTACAGTCCGGAGCTTTGCTTCATGTCTTTAAGGGGTTACTTCACGACAGGTGCATGCCAGATATCGCGGGCATAATCCAGCACGGAGCGGTCTGCGCTGAAGATGCCGCTGTTGGCGATGTTCTTCAGGCTCATGCGGGCCCAAGTCTCGCGGTCGGCATACAGGCGCTGCAGGTCGGCCTGTGCACGGCGGTAATCCTTGAAGTCGGCCATGACCATATACGGGTCGTTGCTGCGCAGGTTCTCGGTGACCTCGTGGAAGTTCTCGCCGTTCCAGCCGCGCTCCAAGAAGTTCAGAGCTGCATTGGCCACATCGTCGCCCATGATGAACGCGTTGGGGTGGTAGCCGACCTGCTTCAGGTTGTTGACCTCAGGAGTCAGCATACCGAAGATCAGCTCGTTCTCCTTGCCGGCAGCGTCGGCGATCTCGACGTTTGCGCCGTCCAGCGTGCCCAGCGTGATGGCACCGTTCAGCATGAACTTCATGTTGCCGGTACCGGAAGCCTCGGTGCCAGCCAGAGAGATCTGCTCAGAGACCTCGGCAGCGGGCATCAGGTGCTCGCTCAGGGAGACGCAGTACTCTTCCAGATAGACCACGCGCAGCTTGTCGCGCACAGCGGGGTCGTTGTTGATCAGGTCGCCCAGCTTGCAGATCATGCGGATCATCTGCTTGGCCATATAGTAGCCGGGAGCCGCCTTTGCGCCGAAGATATAGGTCTTGGGGATAAAGTCGGCGTTGGGGTTCTCTTTCAGGTACAGGTACTGTGCCGCGATGTTCAGCGCGTTCAGGTGCTGGCGCTTGTACTCGTGCATCCGCTTGACCTGACAATCGAAGATGGAGCTGGGGTCGATGGTCTGGCCGGTGCTCTTCTCCAGATAAGCGGCGAAGTTCTTCTTGTTGCTCAGCTTGATCTCGTTGATCCGCTTCAGAACGGTCTTGTCGTCAGCGTACTTGTTCAGCTTGGACAGGTTGGAGGCGTCGTGCTTATACTCCTCGCCGATGGTCTCGTCCAGCAGTTTGCACAGCTCCGGGTTGGAGGCCAGCAGCCAGCGGCGGTAAGCGATGCCGTTGGTCACGTTCTTGAAGGCCTGCGGCTTGAACAGATAGTAATCGTGGAAGACGCTCTCCTTGATGATCTCGCTGTGCAGCTTGGAGACGCCGTTGATGCTGTTGGCGGTGTAGGCGCAGATGTTGGCCATGCGCACCTGATTGTCGCCGATCAGGGCCATATAGTTGATCTTGCCCTCGTCGCCGGGGAAGGCCTTCTCCAGCTCCTCGCGGGCGCGGCGGTTCATCTCGACCACGATCTGATAGATGCGGGGCAGGGTCATCTTGAAGATGTCCACATTCCACTTCTCCAGAGCCTCGGCCATGACGGTGTGGTTGGTGTAGGCGAAGACCTTCTGGCAGATAGCAAAGCTCTTGTCCCAGTCGAAGCCGCACTCGTCCAGCAGGATGCGCATCATTTCGGGGATGGCGAGGGTCGGGTGGGTATCGTTCAACTGGATGGCGACCTTGTCGCCCAGATTCTCCAGCGTGCCGTAGGTGGACAGGTGGTTCTGGACGATATCGCCGATGGAAGCGGCAGACAGGAAGTACTGCTGGCGCAGACGCAGGATCTTGCCCTCGACGTGGTTATCGTTGGGGTACAGGACCTTGGAGATCAGCTCCGCATTGGCGTTCTTACTCATGGCGGTGTTGTAGTTGCCCAGAGAGAAGCTGGACATATCGAAGTCCGGGGCCTTTGCCTGCCACAGGCGCAGCTTGGCGACGCCCTTGCCGTCGTAGCCCTGCACATACATATCGGAGGGAACAGCCATGACGCTGTTGTAGTTGGTGTGCTGGATATAGTGGAAGCCGTGATCCCAGTTCTCGTGGATCTCGCCGTCAAAGCGGACCTCGATGGCCTGATCGGGGTGGCTCTTCAGCCAGACCTGACCGCCGGGCAGCCAGTTGTCAGCGCGCTCCTGCTGCCAGCCGTCCACGATCTTCTGCTTGAAGATGCCGTACTCGTACAGGATGGAGTAGCCGGTGCCGCAGATGCCGGTGGTGGCCATGCCGTCCAGATAGCAGGCAGCCAGACGGCCCAAGCCGCCGTTGCCCAGACCTGCATCCGGCTCTTCCTCATAGATGCTGTCAATGTTGATGCCCGCAGCGGACAGTGCCTGCTGGGCTGCATCGTTCAGACCGAGGTTGAACAGGCTCACTTTCAGGCTGCGGCCCATCAGAAACTCCATGCACAGGTAATAAACCTGTTTGGCACCGGTGCCAATGGCCTTGGACTGGAACTTTTTGTGGTTCTCGCTCATCATCTGGCGGCAGATCAAAGCGAGGGAACGATAGATCTGCTGGTTGGAAGCAACGCTCAGATCCACGCCGTACTCGCTGGTCAGCTTGTCCTGAAGAATTTTTGCAAATTCTTTCGTAGTCATAAAGGAACTCCTATCCGCACACTCACTTAGGTGCTGTTTTTGAATTTTAACGTAGCAGGGAACCTCTCCTCTTTCCCTCAGCCCTGCCACATAACGATATCATTATAATCAGTTCCGGGCGTGAATGCAAGGAAAAGAGCCAATTTTTGCCGTTACTGCTATTTTTGGCTCCATCTTTCTGACAAATCTGCTGAAAATTCGGATTTAGCACTTTTTCTTGCGCTGCTTTTATATTATAATAAGAAGAAAGCGGACTGTGCCGCAGCCGGGGGAGAACGGTGGCGGCGTGGCAATTCGCCGAGAAATTCCGCTGAGAACGAAAAAGCCGCGCTCCGGTTTTCGGGCACGGACGGGTTTGTGCCCGAAAATCCCGAAAATGGCTCCGAAAAACCGGGAAATTCGAAACACGCCCGCCGTGCCGGAACTGCGCAGTGCGCAAAGTGAGGATACGATGGTTAATAAAGTACGAGTGAACATTGCGGGCGCGCCCTATGCGATCGCAACGACGGATTCGGAAACGTATATCACCTCTCTGGCCAAGAAGCTGGATGAGGATATCGCAAAGCTGCTGGACGGCAACGAAAACCTTTCGGTGACCAAAGCGGCGGTGTTCTGCGCCATGGATTATCTGGACGAGTACAAAAAGAGCACCGGCAGCGCCGAGAACATGCGCGGCCAGATCCAAGATTACATCGCGGACGCAGCCCGCGCCAAACTGGCCGAGGATAAGGCCAAGGCGGAAAATGAGACGCTCCGGCGCGAAAATGCGGCCCTGCGGGAGCAGTTGGCCCGGATGAAGGCCAAGGAGCAGAGCCGCGAAAAGGCCGAGCAGGAGAAACAGGGAGAACAGAATGCCGAAGATTGAGATCCTTGCCCCGGTGGGCAGTGAAGAGATGCTCCGTGCTGCTGTGTTCAGCGGGGCGGACGCCGTGTATCTGGGCTTTGCGGGCTTCAACGCCCGCACCGGCGCAGGAAATTTTACGGCGGACAGCCTGAAAGAGGCCGTCCGCTTCTGCCATGTGCGGGGGGTCAAAGTGCATGTGGCGCTGAACACCACCGTCTACGGCGGCGAGCTGGTCCAACTGGCCGATGCCGTGCGGGCCGTGGCCGAAAGCGGCGCGGATGCCGTCATCTGCCAAGACCTTGCGGTGGCCCAGCTCATCGGGCAGATCGCCCCCCGGCTGCCCCGCCACGGCTCCACCCAGATGAGCGTCCACACCTTACAGGGCGCGCTGGAGCTGAAGGAGCTGGGCTTCACCCGCGTGGTGCTGGCCCGCGAGCTGAGTCTGCCCGAAGTGGAGCACATCACCAAGAACTGCGGCATCGAGACGGAGTGCTTCGTCCACGGTGCGCTGTGCATGTGCGTCAGCGGCCAGTGCTATATGTCGGCCTTCCTCGGCGGACGGAGCGGCAACCGCGGCTCCTGTGCGGGGCCCTGCCGTCTGCCCTTTGAGGCCAACGCCCTGCCGGAGGGCAAGCCGGGCCGTCTGCACCACCTGTCCCTCAAGGATAACTCGGTCATCGACAAGCTGGACAAGCTCCAAGCCATCGGGGTGGCCTCGGCCAAGATCGAGGGCCGCCTCCGCACGCCGGAGTACGTGGCCGCTGCGGTCAGCGCCTGTCTGGCGGGCCGTGAGGGCCGTGCCTACGACCGGGACCTGTTGAAAAATGCCTTCAGCCGTTCGGGCTTCACCTCCGGCTATCTGGATGGGAAGATCGACGGCACCATGTTCGGCGTCCGCAGCGAGGCCGACGCGGAGCTGACCAAGAAGACCCTGCCCGCCCTGCGGGAACTCTACCGCCGCGAGCGCTCCCGCGTGCCGGTGCGGATGAAGCTGGAGATCGAGGAGGGCGGCGAGAAGCTGACCGTCACCGACGACGAGGGCAACCGCGCCTTTGCCTACGGCGACGCCGAGCCTCAGCCCGCCCGCACCGACCCCACCGAGAGCTTGCAGCGCAGCCTGTCCAAGACGGGCGGCACCCCCTTTGCGGTGGAGAAGATCGACGTGGAAATGGACGGCGGGCCGTGGTTTGTGCCGGGCAGCGCCGTCAACGAGCTGCGCCGCACCGCGCTGGAAGGCCTCCAGCAGAAGCGCGAGGTCCTGCACCCGTGGCCGGTGAACGACGTCACCCTGCCCCCGCTGCCCCTGCGCACCCTGCCGCCCCACCGCACCCTCCGCGCCCGGTTTGAGCGCTGGGATCAGGTGCCGGAGCGGGCCCTTTCCGGCATCGAGTACCTGATCCTGCCCATCGCACAGGCCGACCGGGTCCCCCGCGAGTGGCGGAGCAAGACCATCTTGGAGCTGCCCCGCGTCATGTTCGGCGCGCTGGAAGCGGACACGGCCCGCCGCATCGCGGCCACGCAGGACGCCGGGTTTGCCGGGTACGAGGCCGGCAACATCGCCCACCTGCGGCTGTGCAGGGGGCTGCCCCTCTCCGGCGGCTTCGGCCTGAATGTGACCAACGACCTGTCGGCCCAGTTCTATGCCGACCACGGCCTTGACTCGATCTTGATCCTGCCGGAAGTCAAGGACAGCGATATTTCCACCATTTCGCCGACGAAAAACGGCAAGCCGGTGCCCACGGGCGTCCTCATCTACGGCCATATGCCGCTGATGGTCACCCGCGCGTGCCCGCTGCAGAACATCCACGACTGCGCCCACTGCGACAAGACCGGCGTGTTGACCGACCGCAAGGCCAAAAAGTTCCCGGTGCGGTGCGGCATGGGCGTGCGGACCATCTACAATCCCGTACCTATTTATATGGGAGACAAGCCCGGTGCTCTGACGGTGGACTACGGCGTGGCTTATTTCACGCTGGAAACGCGGGAGGAAGCGGCGGCGATTCTGGACGCCATCCGCCAGCACGCCCCCTTTGAGGGCGACTTCACCCGCGGGCTTTATTTCAAAGGAACGAATTGAGGTATAACATGGAAGCGATCACCGTAAACTATAAAGTGCTGGATGCGCGGGCAAAGGTGCCCGCTTACGCGACGGCGGGTGCCGCTGCGGCCGACCTGTGTGCGGTGCTGGATGCGCCGCTGACGGTCCAGCCCATGCAGCGGGTGCTGGTGCCCACCGGCCTTGCCATCGAGCTGCCGGGGGCCTACTGCGTCGCGCTGGTCTATGCCCGCAGCGGCCTTTCCATCAAGCACGGCCTCTGCATGGCCAACGGCGTCGGCGTGGTGGACAGCGACTACCGCGGCGAACTGAAGGTGCCGATGGTCAATCTGGGGCAGGAAGCCTATACCATCCAGCCCGGCGAGCGGGTGGCTCAGCTCTGCATCGCGCCGGTCTACACCGCTGCCTTTGCACAGGTGGAAGAACTGGGCGATACCCAGAGGGGCGAGGGCGGCTTCGGCTCGACGGGGAGGTAACGATGGATCTTATTCTAGCATCCGGCAGCCCCCGGCGGCGGGAGCTGCTGAGCTTATACACCTCCGATTTCACGGTCTGCGTCAGCGATTTTGACGAGAGCGCCGTCACGGCCCCCACCCCGGCACGGCTGGTGGAAGAGCTGGCGCGGGGCAAATGTTTGGCCGTTTCGGCCCAGCACCCCGGGGCAGTGGTCATCGGCTGCGACACGGTGGTGGACGTGAACGGCGAGGTCTTCGGCAAGCCCCACAGCCCCGCCGATGCCAAGCGGATGCTCCGGGCCCTGTCCGGCGCGACCCATGAGGTCCACACCGGCGTCTGCATCTCGGACGGGGAGCGGACCGAAAGCTTCGTGGATACCTGCCGCGTGAAATTTTTCTCCATCCCGGAAGCGGAGATCGACCGCTACGCCGCCACCGAGGAGCCTTACGACAAGGCCGGTGCCTACGCCATCCAAGGCCGCGCAGCGCTCTGGCTGGACGCCATCGAGGGCGACTATTACACCATCATGGGGCTGCCCGTCAGCCGCACCATCCGGCTGCTTCAACAATTTTGAGCGGCTTGGCGCGGAGAATTATGAAAAAATCCGGGAAAACTTGTTAAAACGCTTGAGAAAACCTCTGCTTGCGGCTATAATATAGTCGTGTTATTCTGCGATGGGCGGCGAATGAGTTTGCACCGCCATGCGTTTTGGAATAGACCGGAAATACGAAGGAGAGCTTCATTATGAGTTTTTTGTCAAAGGACGTTGGCATTGATCTGGGTACCGCCAATACTCTGGTTTACATGAAGGGCAAGGGCATCATCATGCGGGAGCCGTCGGTCGTGGCTGTGGATACCAAGACCGACGAGGTCCGGTGCGTAGGCACCGAGGCAAAGGCCGTCATCGGCCGCACCCCCGGCAGCATCGTGGCGGTCCGCCCCCTGAAGGACGGCGTCATCGCCGATTTCGACATCACCGCGAATCTGCTGGAGAATTTCCTGAAGAAGGCATGCGGCAACAGCATGTTCTCCCGCCCCCGCGTGGTCATCTGCATCCCGTCGGGCGTGACCGAGGTGGAGCGCCGCGCTGTGCGTGAGGCCGCTCTGAAGGCCGGCGCCCGTCAGGTGTCGGTCATCGAGGAGCCCATGGCCGCCGCCATCGGTGCGGGCCTGCCCATCAGCGAGCCCACCGGCAGCATGATCGTGGACATCGGCGGCGGCACGGCGGAGATCGCCGTCATCTCGCTGGGCGGCATCGTGGCCTCCCGCAGCGTCCGGATGGCCGGTGATATGTTCGATCAGGCGATCATCGCCTTCATCAAGCGCAAGTACAACCTGCTCATCGGTGAGCGCACCGCCGAGCAGATCAAGATCGAGATCGGCTCTGCCTACCCCATGGACCCCGAAATGACCATGGAGATCAAGGGCCGCAACCTTGTGGACGGTCTGCCCAAGAACATCGTCGTCCACTCCGAGGACGTGCGCGAGGCTCTGCTGGAGTGCCTCGTCAAGATCACCAGCGCCATCAAGGAAACGCTGGAGCGCACCCCGCCGGAGCTGAGCGCCGACATCATCGACCACGGCATCACCCTGACCGGCGGCGGCGCTTTGCTGCGCGGTCTGGATCAGCTGATCCAGAGTGAGACCGGCATCGACGTGCATGTGGCCGAGGACCCGCTGGACTGCGTGGCCAAGGGCGCAGGTGCTGTGCTGGATCATGTGGATGTCCTGCATGACGTTCTGGACACCGACGGAGCTCATATGTAACGGAGAGTGCGGATGGCTCTGGCTGTCCGCGCTTTTTTGCAACCGGAGGAACTTCCCTTGAAAGATTTTTTCGACACATGGAAATTTAAGATCCTCATCGGCATCGCGGTGTTTCTGGTGGGCATCATGGCCTACGCGGGCGCGAACGACCGCCTGACCGCTGCCCCGCAGGAACTGCTGAGCGTGGCCGTGGCCCCGTTCCAGAAGGCGGCGGCCATGGTCAGCAGCGGCGTCTCCTCCCTGTGGGAGAAGTACACCAACATCGACAACATCATCGCCGAAAACCAGCAGCTCACCGAGGAAAATGCCGAGCTGCGCAGACAGATGGTGGATTACGACCGCATCAAGGCCGAAAACGAGGCTTATAAGGCACTGGCCAACATCCAGAGCAGCCGCCCGGAGATGAGCTGCACCTCGGCTTTCGTCATCGGCCGCGACCCGCTGGATCCTTTCTATGGCTTCACGCTGGATCAGGGCTCGGTGGACGGCATCGAAGTGAACGATACCGTCGTCAGCGACGAGGGCTACCTGCTGGGCATGGTGGTGGAAGTGGAAGCCACGAGCTGCAAGGTAATGACCATCCTGCACCCGAACTTCAACGCCGCCGGTGTCGTTTCCCGCACGCGGGATAACGGCATCATCACCGGCAGCGCCGACTACGCGGCGGACGGCGCGTGTGTGCTGACCAACCTGAACCGCAACACCCTGACCCAGAAGAGCGATCAGGTCATCACCACCGGCCTCGGCGGGGTCTTCCCGGCGGATGTGCTGGTGGGCGTGGTCAAGGAGGTCGTGCCGGAAGTCAGCGGCAAATCGTCCATCGCGGTCATCACGCCGGGCACCGACCCGCGCACGGTGCGCCACGCATTCATCATTACCAATTTCTGAGGAGGCCCTGCCATGGAATCACGCCGCAAGCGCAGCCGCAGCCAGATCATCAAATGGGTCTGCTATACGCTGCTGATGCTGCTGTGCACGGTTTTGCAGACCACGCCGGGCCTGTTCCAACTGGGCGACGCAAAGCCGCTCTGGCTGCTGCCGCTGGCGCTGGCCGTCGCGGTGGAAGAGGACGAGTTCGCCGGGGGCATCTTCGGCGCGGTCTGCGGCCTGATGTGGGATTATACCGCCGGCCGCACTGTGGGGATGCTGGCCTTTGAGCTGCTGGTGCTCTGCTTTCTGCTCTCGGCGGTGGTGCAGCTTTACTTCAAAGCATCGGCCGCGAACTTTGTCCTGCTGGCGCTGGGGGCAAGTCTGCTGGTGCTCTCGCTGGACTGGCTGTTCTTCTACTACATGCCCGGCTACAGCGGGGCTGTGGAGCGGTATCTGTGGTTCGTGCTGCCCACGGCGGTGCTCACCATCCCGGTCTGTGCGCTGGTGTTCGGGTGTGTGCGCCGCATCCATGCGGAATTCAAGATCGACAACGGCATAGTCTGAACCGGCTGCGCCAAAAGGAGAACGGATGAACCAAGACGAACGCAAAACGGCTGTGCGGCGGATGATGCTCCTCATTGCCGCCGCCGCCGTGATCATCGGACTGTATGGGTTCCGGCTGATCTTTTTACAACTGGTCAATGGCGACAGCTTCACGGCACAGGCCACCAACACCACCGATTACAAATTCACCGTCACTGCCGCCCGCGGCGACATCGTGGACAGCAAGGGCGAGCGGATCGCTTCCAGCACCACGGGCTATAGCGTGGTGCTCAACAAGCTGCTGATGGGGGACGAAGACCTCGACACCATGCTCCAGAAGATCGTGGGGCTGCTGGGCAAGAACGGCGAGAACTGGAACGACAGCCTCCTCATCGGCCAGCCGGATGCGGCGGGCCACTATGAGTTCACTGCGGCCAGCGACAACGCCGCGGAGCAAAAGGCCCTTGCCGCCATGAAAGACAACCTCGGCTTGCAGCAGTATGCCACCGCCGACGATGTGATGGAAAAGCTGGTGGAGGACTACGACCTCGCCGATTTCTCCCTCTACTGGCAGCGGGTGCTGAGCGGCATCCACTATGAGATGCAGCTTCAGGCGTTTTCTAACGTGAACAACTTTGTCATGGCGGAAAACGTCAGCGAGGCTACCGTGGCTACCATCAAGGAAAACAGCCTCTCCCTGCCGGGTGTGGAGATCGTGGAGACCAGCACCCGCAGCTACGAGCAGGGCACCGTCCTGCCGCATGTGCTGGGCCGGGTGGGCAAGATCACCGCCGAAAAGTGGAAGGTGACCGACGAAAACGGTCAGGTGACCTACCCGCTCAAGGAAAAAGGCTACAACATGAACGACATCATCGGCATTTCCGGCTTGGAATCTGCCTATGAGGACGAGCTGCGGGGCAAGGACGGCGTGGAGACCATCACCCGCAACTCGGACGGCGTCATTGTGAACACGGCCCTCACCACCGTGCCGGAGCCGGGTCATACGGTCCAGCTCACCATCGACAGCGAGTTCCAGAAGGCCGTCGATCAGGCGCTGGCGAAGAATGTGGAATGGATCAAAAACACCTACGCGGACAGCAAACAGGCCAACGCGGGCGCGGTGGTCGTCATCGACGTAAAGACCGGCGGCGTGCTGGCGGCGTCCAACTACCCCAGCTTTGACCAGAACCTCTACGCCGCCCAGTACAGCGAGTACAGCGCCGACGAGAATATGCCCCTGTTCAACCGGGCGCTGCAGGGCCTGTACACCCCCGGCTCCACCTATAAGCCCAGCGTTGCCGTAGCGGGGCTGGATACCGGACTGCTGAACCGGAATTCCACCGTCAACTGCACCCGCGTTTACACTTATTATAAGGATTACCGCCCCCGCTGCGCCCAGCACGGCCACGGCAACGGCCCCATCGATGTGGTCAACGCGATCAAGTGGAGCTGCAACATCTTCTTCTACGATGTGGGCCGCCGCCTGACCAGCGACGTCTACGATGCCTACGCCTACAAGCTGGGTCTCGGCCAGCGCACCGGTGTAGAGGTCAGCGAGGCGCTGGGCCACCTGACCACCAAGAACGACTCCAACTACACCGAATCGCTGGATATCCAAGCCGCCATCGGTCAGGGCAACACCGCCGTCACTCCCATCCAGTTGGCGACCTATGCCGCGACGCTGGCCAACCGGGGCACCCGCTACCGCACCCACTTCGTCAAGGCCATCCTCGACTCCAACACCGGCGAGACCCTCGAAGAGACGCAGCCGGAGGTCATGGATGTCGTCGAGGACAAGGGGGAGACCTTTGACCTCGTCCGGGAAGGCATGAAGGGCGTGGCCCAGACCATCCCGGCGCTGGCAGGTTACCCCTACACCATCGCGTGCAAGACCGGCAGCCCCCAGCGCAGCGAGGGTTATTACGTCGGCAGCACCTATAAGCACTACACCAATGCCGCCATGATCGCCTACGGCCCCGCGGAAGACCCGGAAATCGCCATCGGCGTCGTGGTGGAGTACGGCGGCGCGGGCACCCGCACCGGTCAGCTCGTGGCGGATATCTTCAATGCCTACTACGCCATGAAGGACGGCACCCTCACCGTGGATGATACCGTTTCCGATGCGCTGGCTCAGCCCGAAACGGCCGCGGATGACGCAGCAACGGACAACGGGACGGCCGCCGACCCCGCGGTGGACCCGGCCGCAGCCGCTGCCGCCGCCGGAAATACCGACGAATGAACCCTTCGCGATGCAGCAAATGCAAAAGGTGAGGGACGATAATTCGCATCTTTCAGGGGAAATTGGAGAATATCCCGAAAAAACCATGGTTTTTGTCCAAAAACCTGTTGTAAAAAACAAGGAATTGTGATACTATGATATATGCAAGGAAATTGGGCCCGGCACAGGGGAAAGCAAAGGAGAGGTTGACCGATGACGATTGCACTGATTGCGCATGACTCCAAAAAAGAGCTGATGGTACAGTTCTGTACGGCGTACTGCCGGATTTTGAGCCAGCATAAATTGGTGGCCACCGGTACGACCGGCAAGATGATCGCGGAGGCGACGGGCTTACAGGTCCAGCGCTTCCTCGCGGGCGTTCAGGGCGGCGACCAGCAGATCGCGTCCCGCATCGCCTGCAACGAGGTCGATCTGCTGCTGTTCTTCCGCGACCCCATCAACGCCAAGCCCAGTGAACCCAACGAAATGACCCTGCTGCGCCTGTGCGATGTCCACAACATCCCGCTGGCCACCAACATCGCCACCGCCGAAGTGCTCATTCACGGCTTGGAGCGCGGCGACCTCGATTGGCGCGATATCGTCCATCCCCAGAATGGCTGAGAGATAAATAATGAGAGGCTCTGAACCAAACGGTTCAGGGCCTCTTTTGCGTCGTTCAGGGAAGTGCAGAACTCAGAACTTGAGCTCTTCTGCCAGATCGTCCAGTTCTTCGGGGGAAAACTCGCCCAGCGGTAAGATCAGCCGGGCCAGCGTCTCCTGCGGCAGAGCGGCAAGCGCGGCGCTCTCGTCGCTGGCCGGGTCGGCGGCGGGGCAGATGCGGCTCACGCCCTCTGCGTCCGTCTCCACCCGCGCATGGTGGCCGGTGGCGATGTACTGGATGCCCAGCCGGTCTGCCGCCGCCAGCAGGGCGGGGAAGCGCAGGTCGGAGGAGACAGCCTCCTCGGCCAGCTGGCTCGCCAGCTCGGAGGCGTTCAGGGTGATGCACTGGATGCCGAGGGCCTTGGCGGCCTCCTTCGCGGCGGCAGCGGTGTCGTCCTCGGCGGAAAGGCGGACCACTGCACCCACGACAGCGAACCCCTGCTGCTGCAAAATGCGGACCGCTGCCCGGCAGCCTCTGCCGCTGCCGAGGCCCACCAAGACTTTATCCTGCTCTTCGTAGGTATCGAACCCGTTTCCGGGCAAAAATGTGTCGCTCATCGTCCTTGTCTCCCTCCGTGTGCTTGGCTTTGGGCCACGGCCAGTTGGTCGCAGCGCTCATTCTCCGGGTGGCCGGCGTGGCCCTTGACCCAGACGTAGGTGATCTTGTGGCGGGCTTCCTGCTCCAGCGCCTGTTCCCACAAGTCGGGGTTCAGGGCAGGGGAGCCGTCGGATTTTTTCCAGCCCCGGCGCTTCCACCCTTTCGCCCAGCCCTTCTCCAGCCCGTTGATGACATACTGGCTGTCCGAGCAAAGGCGGACTTCGCAGGGCTCCTTGAGCTGGCGCAGCGCTTCGATGAAGGCCGTCAGCTCCATGCGGTTGTTGGTGGTGGAATCGTCCCCGCCGGAAAGCTCCTTTTCGTAGACCTTGCCGTTAAAGCGGTAGCGCAGCACCGCGCCCCAGCCGCCGGGGCCGGGGTTGCCGCTGCATGCGCCGTCGGTATAAACTTCAACTTGTTTCATGGGCTTCTCCTGAATGTGTGATACCTCTATTTAGAACTGTTTTTCCGTTTCTGTCAAGAGGGGCACGCATAATTCGGCCCGGCACAGCCCAACCTTGGAATTGACAAAAAGGGTGAGAAATACTATACTGTTTGTAACAAAATGCGTATAGGGGCGCGCCGGAGGGGTGCGCTCAGGTGGCTGCACAGCCGCGCCGCGGTCGCATCGAACAGATGGACTGACTGGCTGCAAAAGGCTTCGCAGCGCCGACCCGGCAGTGTGAAAAACACGCTGGAATGCTGAATTCTATACGATGGTTTCGATGGAGGCGGCTGAGCTTGCCCGCTTCTTCAACAGGACAGGCCGCCCGGAAAAATGGGCGTGCCTGCGTTTTGTGATTGATTTTTTGGAGGTACGAATGGCACAGGCAAAAGAACAGAGTCAGGCAGTGGCTCAGAGCAGAAACAACAACGCGAGCGAATCCACCGGCGAAAAGCGGCCCCGCACCCGCCGGCCTTATTATCAGCGGCGTCCCCGCCGCCCTCAGCAGCCCAAGGAGGCCGCTGTGCCCATCCACATCTACCCGCTGGGCGGCCTCGGTGAAGTGGGCAAGAACATGACCGTTTACGAGTGCTGCGGCGATATGATCATCGTGGACTGCGGCCTTGTCTTCCCGGACAGCGACATGTATGGCGTGGATCTGGTCATCCCGGACTTCACCTTCGTGGTGCAGAATAAGGATAAGATCAAGGGTCTGCTCATCACCCACGGCCATGAGGACCACATCGGCAGCATCCCCTACCTGCTGCAGAAGTTCGACCTGCCCATCTACGGCACCCGCCTGACCTGCGGCCTGATCCGGAACAAGCTGGAGGAGTTCGGCCTTGCGGGCAAGACCAAGTTCGTGGAGATCACTCCGAAGCAGAAGATCAAGCTGGGCTGCTTCACCGTGGAACCCATCCATGTGAACCACTCCATCCCGGATTCGGTGGCCTTTGCCATCGACAGCCCCGCCGGCACCATCATCCAGACCGGCGACTTCAAGATCGATTATACCCCGCTGGCCTGCGGCGTCACCGACCTGACCACCCTTTCCGAGTACGGCCAGAAGGGCGTGCTGGCCCTGCTGAGCGACTCCACCAATGCGGAGCGCCCCGGCTTTACCGCCACCGAGCAGAAGGTGGCCGCCGGTGTGCGGAACCTGTTTGCCCGCGCCCGGAACAAGCGGATCATCATCGCGACCTTTGCATCCAACATCTACCGCGTCCAGCAGATCATTGATCTGGCGGTGGAGGATGGCCGCAAGGTGGCCTTCAGCGGCCGCAGCATGGTCAACAACACGGCCATGGCGCAGGAGCTGGGCTATATGCACATCCCGGAGGGCACCCTCATCAGCGTGGAAGAGCTGAACCAGTACCCGCCGGAGCAGGTGGTCCTCATCACCACCGGCAGTCAGGGCGAGCCGCTGAGCGCCCTCTCCCGCATGGCATCCTGCAGCCACCGTCAGGTCCGCGTGGGCCCCGGCGACTTCATCATCATCTCCGCCAACCCCATCCCCGGCAACGAGAAGAGCGTGACCAAGATCGTCAACGGTCTGCTGCTGCTGGGCGCGGAGGTCATCTACGAGAGCATGTACGACGTCCACGTTTCGGGCCACGCCTGTCAGGAAGAGCAGAAGCTGATGCTCACCCTGACCAGACCCAAGTATTTCCTGCCGGTGCACGGCGAGTACAAGCAGTTGAAAAAGCACGCTTTGACCGCCGCCAGCCTCGGCATCCCCACCAGCAACATCCTCATTGCGGAGAACGGCTCCAACGTCATCCTGACCAAGGATGAGATCAAGCTGGGCGAGCCGGTCACCGCCGGTGCCGTCATGGTGGACGGCCTCGGTGTCGGCGACGTGGGCAATGTGGTCCTGCGGGACCGCAAGCACCTGTCCGAGGATGGTCTGGTCATCATCGTCGCCACCGTGGACAGCAAGACCGGCAAGGTGCTGGCAGGGCCGGACCTCGTCAGCCGCGGCTTCGTCTATGTGCGGGAGAACGAGAGCCTGATGGACGGTGCCCAGAGCATCGTCGAAAACGCGCTGGACCGCTGCGTGGACGAACACGTCCGCGACTGGAACAGCGTCAAGACCCGTGTGCGCGAGGCGCTGAGCAGCTATATCTACCGCCGCACCAAGCGCAGCCCGATGATCCTCCCCATCCTGATGGAGGTCTGACAAAGGCCGCCGGAGCGCGGCGGCAGATCAGGAGGCAGAAAATTTGATGAAACAAAAACCGAGATGGACCCTTGAGATGCTGACCGGTGCGCTGGCCGTCCTCTGCGCCTTGCTGACCTTGGTGCTGCTGGTTTACCGCCCGGCATACTGGCCGGTGCTGGCTGTGCTGGTGGTGCTGTGGGGCATCGGTATGTGGGGGTTCCGCTGCCGGCTGCGCAACTGGCTGGCACGCTGGGTGGCGGGCGGAAGCTTCGAGAACTCCAAGACCCAATACAGCCTTGAATCCCTGTCCCAGCCGGCGGCGGTGCTCTCCGGCGAAACGGTGCTGTGGTACAACGCCGAATTCCGCCAGCGGCTGCTGGGCGGCGAGGACCGCTTGGCCAGCCGGGTGCAGAAGCTGCTGCCGGGGCTGGACCTCCAGCTCTGCCGGGAAAAGACCGGCCAGCAGCTCAACTTGGCGGATGGGGTGTGGAGCGTCCACAGCTCCACCGTGCCGGGCCAAAGCGAGAGCGTGACCCTGCTGGTCTTCAACGAGGAGACCGCGCTGCGCCGGGTGGAGGCTGAATACAAGGCCAGCCGCCCCGGCTACATGGTCTTCCTCGTGGACGGATACGACGACGTTTTCAGCGATATGCTGGACAGCGAGCGTGCCCGCCTTTTGGAGGGCATCAACCGGGTGCTGGAAGAGATGATCGGCCGGGGCAGCGGCTTTCTGCGCCGAGTGGCCAGCGGCCGGTATATCGCCGTGGTGGAGGAGCGCCATCTGGAGCAGTATGCCAAGCGCGGCTACGATGTGCTGGATAAGATCCGCGCCCTCGACCCCAGCGTGAACCTCTCCATCTCCATCGGCATCGGCCGCGGGGCAAAGACCCTGCGGGAAGCGCAGGACATGGCCGTTCAGGCGCTGGATATGGCGCAGGGGCGCGGCGGCGACCAAGCCGCCGAGATGACCCCGGACGGCTTTACCTTCTACGGCGGCGTCAGCCACGGTGTTGAAAAGCGGAGCAAGGTCCGCAGCCGCATCGTGGCCGATCAACTGGTCAAACTCATCAAGGAGGCCGACCATGTGGTCATCATGGGCCACCGGATGAGCGACCTCGACGCCATCGGCTCGGCGGAGGGCGTGCTGCGCATCTGCAAGATCTGTGATGTCCCCGCCGTCATCGCGGTCCGCCGGGATGCGACGCTGGCGGGCAGCCTCATCGATGCCCTTGTGAAAGCGGGGCAGGAGGATGACTTCATCGACCCCAAGGGCGCCCTGCCCATCATCTCGAAAAAGACGCTCTGCATCGTGGTCGATACATACCAGACCGGCCTTGTGGAGAGCAAGGAGATCCTAGAAAAATGCGGCAAGATTGCCGTCATCGACCACCACCGCAAGGGCGTGGGCTATATCGAGGACGCGGCGCTGGTCTGCCACGAGCCCTATTCCTCCTCGGCCAGTGAGCTGGTCACGGAGCTGCTGCAATACGTGGGCACCCGCGACGACAAGCCCAACCGGGTGGAGGCCGAGGGCCTTCTCTCCGGCATCATGCTGGACACCCGCGACTTCACCCTGCACACCGGTGTGCGCACCTTTGAAGCCGCGGCGGCCCTCCGCCGCTACGGCGCGGAGACCGAGCGGGTTCGCCAGCTCTTCGATGTGACCATGGTGGAGTACAACACCAAGGCCGCGCTGGTGGAAGCTGCCCAGATGTACAAGAGCTGCGCCATCTCGGTGAGCGGCGAAGTTGCCCCCGAAGCCCGCGTGGCCGTGGCACAGGCCGCCAACGACCTGCTGACCATTCAGGGCGTGGATGCCAGCTTCGTGGCCGTTCAGGTGGGCGGCGGCGTGAACATCTCGGCCCGCAGTCTGGGGGCTGTGAATGTGCAGGTCATTATGGAATCCTTGGGCGGCGGCGGCCATCAGACCATGGCGGCGGCCCAGCTCAAGCACATCACCCCGGAGGCGGCGCGGGCACGCATCCAGACCGCCATCGACCAATACCGTGCGGCGCAGAAAAAGAGTGTGCCGGATACGGAAACCAAAAAATAAAAAGCGAGGAACGCTGATATGAAACAGTATGATTACCTGATCGTCGGTGCCGGTCTGTACGGCGCAGTGTTTGCCCACGAGGCCAAGAAGGCGGGCAAGCGCTGCCTCGTCATCGATAAGCGAGATCACATCGCGGGTAACATCTACACGGAGCCGGTGGAGGGCATCAACGTCCACCGCTACGGTGCCCACATTTTCCACACCAACAACAAGGCGGTGTGGCAGTATGTGAACCAGTTCGCGGAGTTCAACCGCTACACCAACAGCCCGGTGGCCAACTACCACGGCGAGATCTACAACATGCCCTTCAACATGAACACCTTCAACAAGATGTGGGGCGTGGTCACCCCGGCCGAAGCCAAGGCAAAGATCGAGCAGCAGAAGGCCGAAGCCGGCATCACCGAGCCGAAAAACCTTGAAGAACAGGCCATCAGCCTTGTGGGTACCGACATCTACGAGAAGCTGGTTAAGGGCTACACCGGCAAGCAGTGGGGCCGCCCCTGCACCGAGCTGCCTGCCTTCATCATCAAGCGTCTGCCCGTCCGCTTTACCTACGACAACAACTACTTCAACGCCCTCTATCAGGGCATCCCCAACGGCGGCTACACCGCCATGGTGGAAAAGATGCTGGACGGCGTGGAAGTCCGCCTGAATGTGGACTATCTGGCCGAGAAGGAGCAGCTGGACAAACTGGCCGACAAGGTGGTTTACACCGGCCCGGTGGACGCCTATTTCGGCTACAAGCTGGGGGCTTTGCAGTACCGCAGCGTCCGGTTCGAGACGGAAGTTCTCGACACCGACAACTATCAGGGCAACGCCGTCGTGAACTACACCGACGCCGAGACCCCCTACACCCGCATCATCGAGCACAAGCACTTCGAGTTCGGCACCCAGCCCAAGACGGTCATCAGCCGGGAGTACAGCGCCGAGTGGAAGAAGGGCGACGAGCCGTATTATCCCGTCAATGACGAGAAGAACGGTGCCCTCTACGCCGAGTACAAGAAGCTGGCCGACGCCGAACCGGGGGTCATCTTCGGCGGCCGTCTGGGCGAGTACAAGTACTACGACATGGATAAGGTCATCGAGGTGGCTCTGTCCGTGGCGGAAAAGGAACTGGCGTAAGTTGACGCAAGCGCTTAATTGCTGTATACTAAAACCATAAACTGCACCGGATCTCCGGTGAGAAGTGAGGGATACTATCATGAAAGTGATTCTGAAGCAGGACGTCAAGGGCATTGGCAAGAAGGACGAGATCCACGAGGTCTCCGACGGCTACGCCCGCAACTTTCTGTTCCCGCGCAAGCTGGCCGCTGTGGCCGACGCCAGCGCGGTGAATATCGCACGCGGCAAGGAGGCTGCTGCGGATTTCCATGAGGCCGAGAATGTGGCTGCTGCGCAGACGCTGGCCGCAAAGATCAACGGCAAGACCGTGACCATCAAGGCCAAGGGCGGCGCATCCGGCCGTCTGCACGGCAAGGTCACCGGCAAGGAAGTCGCCGAGGCGCTGGCTCAGCTGGCCGGTGCTCCCATCGACAAGAAGAAGATCGAGCTGGAGACCAAGGACATCAAGGACGCGGGCGTGTTCAACGCCAAGGTGCGTCTGCATGTCGGCGTCGTGGCTTCCTTCAAGATCATGGTGGAAGTCGAACAGGCCTGATTCTGGCTGCCTGTCAGCGCCCCCTCAAGGCAGGGGGCGCTTTTTGGGTTTTAAGAGGAAAACGATATCATGCCGAACGAACGACATTACAACGAACTGAATCTCGAAAGTGTGGGTATCAACCTGCCCTACAACATGCAGGCGGAGCAGAGCGTTCTGGGCGCGGTGCTGCTCAAGCCCGACGTCCTGACCGATCTGGTGGAGATCATCCGCCCGGAGATGTTCTACACCCGCCAGAACGCGCAGATCTACTCCGAAATGCTGCGCCTGTTCACCAGCGACCAGACCATCGACTTCGTCACCCTGCTGGACGCCGTCATCTCCGACGGCGTCTTCCCCAGCGCGGACGAGGCCAAGGTCTACCTGACCGGCCTTGCCGAGACGGTGCCCAGCATCTCCAACGTCAAGGCCTACGCCCAGATCGTGAACGAAAAATATCTGGTGCGGCAGCTCATGGGGGTAGCAAAGGATATTTTGCAGGACGCGGGGGACGAACCGGACGCCGACCTTTTGCTGGAAAACGCCGAGCAGCGCATTTATGAGATCCGCTCCGGCCGGGATTCCAGCGCTCTGACGCCCCTTTCTTCCAGCATGGTGGAAACGCTGACCAATTTGCAGAAGATCAGCGGCCCCGACGCCGACAAGTACAAGGGCATCCCCACCGGGTTCCGGCTGCTGGACACCGTCCTCACCGGCCTTGGCCGCGGCGACCTCATCATTCTGGCCGCCCGCCCCGGCATGGGCAAAACGAGCTTTGCACTGAACATCGCCACCCGCGTGGCCATGCAGCAGAAGGTGCCTGTGGCGATCTTCAGCCTCGAAATGACCAAGGAGCAGTTGACCAACCGCATTCTGTCCGCTGAGGCGGGCATCGACAGCCAAGCGTTCCGCACCGGTGCCCTCCGCGCTGAGGACTGGGAGTATCTGGCCCTCGCCACCGAGAAGCTCCACGATGCGCCCATCTATATGGACGACACTTCCGGTATCACCATCACCGAGATGAAGGCGAAGATCCGCCGGGTCAATCAGGACCCCACCCGCCCGAATGTGGGCCTCATCGTCATCGACTACTTGCAGTTGATGACCACCGGCCAGCGCAGTGAGAACCGCGTGCAGGAGATCAGCTCCATTACCCGAAACCTCAAGATCATGGCCAAGGAAATGAATGTGCCCATCATCGCCCTTTCCCAGCTCTCCCGTGCCGTGGAAAAGCAGGGCAACAACTCCTCCCACCGGCCCCAGTTGTCCGATCTGCGTGACTCCGGCTCCATCGAGCAGGACGCCGACTGCGTCCTGTTCCTCTACCGCGATTCCTACTACGCCAGCCAGAACCCCGACGGCGGCGAGGTGGACGCGGACACCGCCGAGTGCATCGTGGCGAAGAACCGCCACGGCGAGACCAGCACGGTGCCGCTGGGCTGGGATGGCGCCCATACCCGCTTCATGGATGTGGATTTCAAACGCTGATGAAACAAATTTTGAAAAAAGTGCGCACTTTTGCGCAGGAAAACGAGCTATTTGATCCGGGGCAGAAGCTCTGCGCCGCCGTCTCCGGCGGGGCCGACAGCATGGCGCTGCTGCGCATTTTGCTGGAATTGCAGCCGGAGTTCGGTTATCAGTTGACGGCGTGCCATGTGAACCACGGGCTGCGGGGCGCGGCCGCCGACCGGGACGAAGCCTTCGTCCGGGGGGAGTGCGGGCGGCTGGGCGTGCCGCTGCGGGTGTTTCACCCGGCGGACGTGGGCTTTGCCGTGCCGCCCCGCGCCGGGGAGGACTGGGCCCGGAAACTGCGCTGCGCCTGTTTTGATGCCCTGCACGCCGAAGGGATAACCACCGTCGCTGCCGCCCATACTGCTACTGACCAAGCGGAAACGCTGCTGTTCCGGCTGGCGCGGGGCACCGGACTCCACGGCGCGGCGGGCATCCGGCCAAAGCGGGAGGGGTTCTGCCACCCGCTGCTGTGCCTGACCCGCGGGGAGACGGAACGCTTCTGCACCGGCTGCGGCCAGCGCTGGGTGGAGGACGAGACCAACGACTCCGACGCCTACGCCCGGAACCGGCTGCGCCATGGGGCGCTCCCGGCGCTGCGGAGCGCCAACGCCGCCGCCGAGGAAAATCTTGCCCGCTTCTGCGAAAAGGCCGCCCGTGCGGACGCCTACTTCGCCCAAAAGGCGGACGAGCTGCTGGAGGACGCCGAGGTCCTGCTGCCCGAACGGCTCCCGGCGGGGGCAGTGTACGCAATGCAAAAAGAAGAACCTGTCTGGGCGCTGGAACCCCTCCAAGAGGCGGACCCGCTGCTCTTGGAAGCGGCACTGCACCGCTTGGTGAGCCCGGTGCGGGACGCCGAGGAAAAGTATGTCCGGCTGCTCTGCACCCTTGTAGAGCAGGGGAGTGGGGCCGTCCAACTGACCGAAACGGTCCGCTTCTGGGCGGGCGGCGGCGTGCTCTGGGTGGAGGAAGCAGTGGAAAAAGACCCTCTGCCGGAGGCCGGTGTGACCGCGCTGCCCCTTCCGTTTTCGCCTGAAAAGGCGCTGGAACTCCGGCTTCCGGGCGGCTGGATGCTGGAAACCCGGCGGATTCCGGGCGGTTTTCCAGAAAAAACACAGGGTGTTCATAAAAAAGACTTAAAAAATCAGGCGGATTATGCTAAAATAACAATGTTATATTCTGCGCTCGTATTGCGGCACCGCAGGCCGGGGGATACCTTCTGCCCGGCGGGGCGGGGCGTGCGCAAGGAGCTGCGCAAATGGATGAATGAAACGGGCATCCCGCCCGAAGAACGGGATCGTCTGCCGCTGCTTGCGGCGGGGAGCGAGGTCGTGTGGGTCTGCGGTGCAGGGTTCGCCGACGGGCTGGCTCCCACGGCGGACAGCGAAGTTGTCTTGCAGATGGAAGCGCAAAAAATGGAGGAAGAACAATGAGCATGCACGATGATATCGAGAAGGTTCTGGTCAGCGAGGAACAGCTGAAGGCCAAGGTGGCCGAGCTGGGTGCCCAGATCAGCAAAGACTATGAGGGCAGGAACCTCGTCCTCGTTTCCATCCTGAAGGGTTCGGTGGTCTTTATGGCCGACCTGATGCGTGCCGTGAGCATTCCGTGCAGCATCGACTTCATGGTGGTGTCCAGCTACGGCGGCAGCAACACCACCTCCAGCGGCCTCGTCAAGATCATCAAGGACCTCGACGGCGACCTCACCGGCAAAGATGTGCTGATCGTGGAGGACATCCTCGATACCGGCATCACCCTGTCCAATCTGGTGCCGATGCTCAAGATGCGCAACCCGAACTCTGTCAAGATCTGCACCATCCTCGACAAGCCCAGCCGCCGCAAGGCCGACATCCAGCCCGATTACGAGGGCTTCCAAGTGCCGGACGAGTTCGTGGTGGGCTATGGTCTGGACTACGACGAAAAATACCGCAATCTGCCTTATGTCGGCGTGCTCAAGCCCGCTGTCTACGAAAAATAAGTAAGAAACAGAACTGGAGTTGATCCCTTTTGCAACCGAAACGACCTCGCTTTAACCCCCTGATCCTCGCGCTGGCCCTTGCGGCGGTGCTGATGATCTGGTCGGTGCTGGGCACCAGTGACAGCAGCACCAGCGGCTCGACCATGAGCTACTCCACTGTGGTGCACTACTTCGAACACAATCAGGTCACGGACTTCACCCTTGACCGGAATACCAGCATCATCACCCTGACGCTGAAAGAGGGCGACCTCGCCCTGCCGGATACCTCGGCGGCTAGCACTGCACAGGCCACTGGCGGCTTGCTCAGCGGTATGTTCTCCACTTCCTCGTCGGCCTCGGTCGGCGCGGTGAAGAACGACGACGGCACCGTGACCGTCCGTTATAAGCTGCCCTACGCCTATGTCTTCATCGAGAACGTGGATCAGTATATCGCGTCCTACGACGCGGCCAACCCCGACGCCCCGATGACCTACGACTACACCACCCTCAAGGAATCGATCCCTTGGATGGAGATCCTGTTCTACCTCGGTATGCTGGGGTGCACCGGCTTTTTGCTCTTCTCCATGATGCGGGGCGGTGCCGGTGGCGGCGGCATCATGAATGTCGGCAAAGCCAAGGTCAAGGACGAGCACGAGAACAAGAAGACCGCCACCTTCGCCGATGTGGCCGGTGAGGACGAGGAGAAGGAAGAGCTGAAGGAAGTCGTCGAGTTCCTCAAGAGCCCGGACAAGTTCAACTCCCTCGGTGCCCGCATCCCCCACGGCGTTCTGCTGGTGGGCCCTCCGGGTACCGGCAAGACCCTGCTGGCCCGCGCCTGTGCCGGTGAGGCGGGCGTGCCCTTCTATTCCATCTCCGGCTCGGATTTCGTGGAAATGTACGTGGGCGTCGGCGCCTCCCGTGTGCGCGACCTCTTCGACAAAGCCAAGAAGACCATGCCCTGCATCATCTTCATCGATGAGATCGACGCGGTGGGCCGCCAGCGCGGTGCCGGCCTCGGCGGCGGCCACGATGAACGCGAGCAGACCCTGAACCAGCTCCTCGTTGAGATGGACGGCTTTGAGGCCAACGACGGCGTCATCGTCATGGCGGCCACCAACCGTGCCGACATCCTCGATAAGGCCCTGCTCCGCCCCGGCCGCTTCGACCGTCAGGTCTATGTCGGTCTGCCGGACGTCAAGGGCCGCGAGGAGATCCTGAAGGTCCACACCAAGAACAAGCCCCTCGCCCCGGATGTGTCGCTGAAGGTCATTGCCCAGCGCACCGCCGGTTTTGCGGGTGCAGACCTTGAAAACCTTGTGAACGAGGCCGCCCTGCTGGCTGCCCGCCGCAGCCGCAAGGCCATCACGATGGAGGACATCGAGGAAGCATCCATGAAGGTCATGGCCGGCCCCGAAAAAAAGAGCCGTGTGGTGACCCCCGAAGAGAAAAAGCTCACGGCCTACCACGAGGCCGGTCACGCCGTGGCGGGCTTCTACTGCAAGCACCACCCCCGCGTGCATGAGATCACCATCATCCCCCGCGGTCAGGCGGGCGGCTACACCATGTATCTGCCGGAAAAAGATCGCAGCTATGTGACCAAGGGCGAGATGTTCGAGGACATCGTGTCCAGCTTGGGCGGCCGTGTGGCCGAGCAGCTGATCTTGGAGGATATCTCCACCGGCGCCTCCAACGACCTGCAGCAAGCCACCAACATCGCCCGCCAGATGATCACCAAGTACGGCTTCTCCGAGCGGCTGGGCCCCGTGGTCTACGGCACCTCGCAGGAGGAGACCTTCCTTGGCCGCGATTTCGGTCAGGGCAAGGGCTACAGCGAGACCACCGCTGCCGAGATCGACAGCGAGATGCGGGATATCATCGACGAAGCGTACGAGACCTGCCGCCGCACCCTGACGGAGCACATCGACCAGCTGCATGCGCTGGCCAAGGCTCTGATGGAGCGCGAAAAGCTCAACGAGCAGGAGTTCAATACCGTGATGGCGGGCGGCACCCTGCCCCCCCGTGACGGCGACGAGCAGCCCAAGGCCGAGCCCGCAGCCCCGGTGGAAACGGCAGAACCCGCAGAACAGGCGGAAGCTGCGGAAAAGGCCGAGGATGCGACGCTGGGCGAAGTGTTTCAGCCGGAGCAGGACGCTCCGGAGAACCCAGAAGGCAATGAATAACCACGAAGGGAGCGAGTGTTGTGGAGGAAAATTTTGATCCGGTCGCCCGGACGCGGGCGAATTACTACACTCCCGGCAGCCCGGTGCAGTTCGTCTGCGTGGAGCTGCTCAAGGGCGAGGTCAGCGGCGACCACGCGGTCTGCCTGACCTTCAAGAACATTTCCCGCGTGACCCTGACCGCACTGGAGATCCACTTCAAGTGCAAGGGCGTGGATGGCATCATCCTCTGTGAGGATCAGTTCGAGTACCGCGATATCGAGGTCAAGCCCGGCGAGAGCTTCGGCATGGACGATGCGGTGTTCGTGACCCAGAAGGCCATCACCAGCGTGGATGTGACCTTGAAAAACGTATACAGCGGCAAAAAGGTCGTGCATCTGGACGCCATCAAGCGGGTCCGGCTGCCCGCCCCGCGCCGCCTGAGTCCCGAACTGCAGAAGGCGCTGGAAGCCCGGATGAACCGGCAGGGCATGAAGTATATGCCGCAGGTCTTCGAGAACGGCTGGTACTGCGCCTGTGGCTCCTTCCACCCCAAGGAGGAGGACACCGTTTACTGCAGCGAGTGCGGCTGCGACCGCATCCTGCTGCAGAACGCGCTGAACACCCTGCTGCAGCCGGAAAAGAAGGAACCCGCCCCGGCGGCTGAACCGGTGTGCCCGGCCCAGAGCGAAGCGGACGAGCGCACCCGTGTCATCGGGGCAGACCCGGTGCCGCCCGTGCGGCCCGCTGCCCCCGTGCGGGACGAGCCGACCCGCGTGGTCAGCAGCTTCAAGGCCGAGCCGGAAGCGGAGGCTACCCGTGTGATGCCCACCCCGAAGCTGGAAAAACCCGCCTCCTTTGAGCCGGTGTTGGATCGCGCAGCCGACGACGAGGGCACCCGCGTCATCCCCTCCACCCGGAAGGAGCCGGTGCGCCCCGCCGAACCGGAGGACTACGAGGAGGATGAACCGAACGACGCCCGCGACAGCGTGGCCGAAACGCTCATCCGCTGGGTCCCGCCGCTGACGGCCATCGTCTGCGCCGCCATCGCACTGTGGGGCTTTGTGTACTATCAGTTTATGATGTAAGGGAAACCCGCTAAAGAGCATCTGCAACATGTAAGTGCAGATGCTTTTTTGATAAAGGAGTAAAAAGAATGCCAGACGAAACCTTACAAGCGGCCTTTGAAATCAAAACGACCTGCGATGAGATCAGCCGCAAGCTGCTGCGCTGGCACTGGGAGAAAAAGCCCGGTGCCCACAGCCTGAATGCGCTGCTGGAGCATATCGCCCAGCGCCAGCAGGAGAGCCCGGAATATTACGAGCGGATGCCGGACCTTTCGGGCAAAACAAGCTGGTCCCAGCTGGACACTACCCTCTGTATGCGGGTGCTGCTGGACCCGGAAAAGGACGCCGCCCGCCCGCTGGACCTGCTGGGCAGCACCGAGCACCCCGGCGCGGCCCGCCGCGCGTGCAACGCTGTGCGCACGGCCCGCAACGAGGCCGCTCACGCCTCGGACCGCACCGCCGGGACACAGGCGGCCATCCTCTTCAACGAGGCTGTGGAGGCGTTGGAAGAGGGCTACGCGGGCACAGCTCTGCGCACCACGGAGCTGGAGCAGTATTACCGGATGGCCGAAGACTTTCTGGACCGCTGCGGCGCGAAAAAGCCCCTTGCAAGCGCGGCACCGGAAGAGCAGAAGGCTGCCCCGCGCAGCGCGAGACCCCGCAGCGAGGGGCAGCGCAAAGCTTCTGGTTCCGGCAGCCGGAGCCGGAGCCGCAGCGCTTCGAATGGACGGCGGAACACCGGCGGCACAGGCCGCAAGGACGCGAACAGCCGCCGCAAGGGGAGCGGAAAGCGCACAAAAAAGCCCCGCACCAATTACGCGGTGCTGGGCTTGCTGGCGGTGCTGTTGGCCGTGGGGCTGCTGCTGCGCTGGTTTGGGATGAAAGGCTGAGGAAAAACAATGAAGCAAAAACTGATTTTTCTGGATATTGACGGCACGTTGCTGCCGCCGGGCGAAATGATCGTCCCGGAAAGCGCGGTGGACGCCATCCATCGCGCCCGCGCCAACGGCCACAAGGTCTTCCTCTGCACCGGGCGGAACCTGCGGATGACCCAGCCGCTCTTCCATTACGGTTTCGATGGCTTTGTCTGCTCAGCGGGCGGCTATGTGGGCTGCGATGGGAAGATCTTGGTGGATATTCCCATGGAGCCGGAACAGGTCAGCGGCTTGCGAGCCGCGCTGGAACGCGCCGGGGCCGAATGTACGCTGGAAGTGCGGGACGAGACCTACGGCGGCATCAAGATGATCGAGCGGTTCGCCAACCTCTTCCCCAAAACGCCGGGCAAGGTCAACAGTGAGGCCGAGCGCTGGCGCAAAACGATGGAGTTCGGCATGACCATCTGCCCCATCGAGAAGTACCACGGCGAACCGGTGTATAAGGTCGTCTTCATTGCGCCGAACGAGGAGTGCCTTACCGAGGTCAAGCGGCAGTACGAGAGCCAGTTCGTCTTCTGCGAATCCCGCCTCGGCGACGAGGGCGGCGGCATCGTGAACGGTGAGCTCATCAACCGCAAGTTCGATAAGGGCACCGGCATCAAGGCCATCTGCAGCTTCCTCGGCTGTTCGCTGGCCGACACCATCGGCTTCGGCGACAGCGACAACGACCTGCAGATGACCGACGTTGTGGGCATCAGCGTCTGCATGGCCAACGGCTCCGATAACCTGAAAAAACGCTGTGACCGCATCTGCCCCGCCGTCTCCGAGGACGGTGTCGCCAAGGAATTCGCGGAGCTGGGGTTGATCTGAAGAACAAGATCCGAGAAACAAAAAATGGAGTGATTCCGGCAGGAACCACTCCATTTTTGTAGTTTGATGGGTTAGTAGTGCAGCCCGTCCGCAGTCAAACCTTCCAGCACGGGCAGCATCGCGGCGGCCTCGGCCTTAGCGGCGGGGAGGTCCATATCGCGGTAGTTGCCGCACTCCACCTCGCTGGCACCGGGGACGGCACCCTCAAAGGCGGCCATGAAGCGGAAGGATTCCACGGTCAGCGCCAGCGCCTCGGCGGGGGTCAGGCCCCGCGTCAGCAGGTAGAAGCCGGTGCGGCAGCCCATAGGGCCGACGTAGATGATGCCGTCCTTGTAGGCGCTGTTCCGGGCGTAGGTGGCGAACAGGTGCTCCAGCGTGTGCGCGGCACCGGTGGAGAGGTAATCGCCGTGGTTCGGCTTCTTCATCCGAATGTCCCAAGTCAGCACGTCACCGTCCTGACGGCTCAGGTACATGCCGCGGTCGAGCTTGGTGTGGTCTACGCAAAAGCTTGCGATCCGTTCCATCTCGCTCACCTCTTACGCCTGAAGGCGCTGGACGCTGCCGTGTGCGCAGTCCACCGCGATGTCCAGACCGTCGCGGATGTGGCTGCAAGCGCCGACGGCACCCACGATGGTGGGCTTAAGCAGGGCCTTGCCGGCAATGGCGGCGTGGCTGTTCAGACCGGCTTCCTCGACCACCAGAGCGGCGGCGTCGCGGACGTACTCCAGCATCTCGTTGGTGGTGGAGGGAACGACCAGAACCATGCCGGGCTTGAACTTGGCGCGGATCTCGTCCAGCGTGCGGCAGACGCAAGCCTTGCCGGAAGCGCTGGTCAGAGCGGCGCTCTCGCGGCCCACGCCCACACCGGTGGACAGGCAGTTGCCGACCATGTGAATCTTGATCATGTTGGTGGTGCCGGAAACGCCCACGGGGACGCCGGCGGTGACGACGGCCAGCTCACCGTTGTGGAGGTAGCCGTTCTTCTGGGCCAGTGCGGTGGACATCTCGATCAGCTCGTCGGTGCTGCGGGCGGGGCCCATCAGCAGGGAGATGATGCCCCAGCTCAGGGAGAGCTGACGCTGCACCTGCTCGTCCATGACGCAGGCGATGATGGGCTGGGTGGGGCGGTACTTGCTCAGCAGGCGGGCCGTGTTGCCGGACTCGGACACGGTGACGATGGCGGCGGCGTTGACGTCCTTGGCGGTCAGGCAGGCGGCGTGAGCCGTTGCGTCGCTGACGCTGATCTGGCCGTGGGCCTCCTTGAAGCGCTCGTCACGGTAGTGGGGCTCGTTCTCGGTGCGCTCGGCGATGGCGGACATGGTCTTCAGGGCCTCGACCGGGTATGCGCCCGCAGCGGTCTCGCCGGAGAGCATGATGGCAGAGGTGCCGTCATAGATGGCGTTGGCCACGTCGGAGATCTCGGCGCGGGTGGGGCGGGGGTTGACCATCATGCTGTCCAGCATCTGCGTGGCGGTCACGATGGGCTTGCCGAAGGAGAAGGAGCGGTCGATGATGCTCTTCTGGATGCCGGGCAGCTCGGTGAAGTCGATCTCGACGCCCAGATCGCCGCGGGCCACCATGACGGCGTCGGCGGCAGCGAGGATGCTGTCGATGTTGTTGACGCCCTCGCGGTTCTCGATCTTGGCGATGATGCGGATGTTGGAGTCGTACTCGTTCAGCAGGTTGCGGATGTCGTAGACGTCCTGTGCGGTGCGCACGAAGGAGGCCGCGATGAAGTCAAAGCCGTTCTGGATGCCGAAGATGATGTCTTCGCGATCCTTCTGGCTCAGGTACGGCATGGACAGGTGGACGCCGGGGACATTGACGCCCTTCTTGGTCTTGATCTTGCCGTTGTTCAGCACGGTGCAGGTGATGTCGGTGTCGGTGACCTTCTCGATGCGCAGCATGATCAGGCCGTCGTCCAGCATGATGGTGCCGCCCTCGTGGACATCCTGCGGCAGGTCCTTATAGGTAATGGAGCAGATCTCCTTGGTGCCCTCCACCTCGCGGGTGGTCAGGGTAAAGGTCTGGCCGGCTTCCAGCATCTCGACGCCGTTCTTGAACTCCTTCAGGCGGATCTCCGGGCCCTTGGTGTCCAGCAGGGCGGCGACGGGCTTGCCCAGCTCCTCGCGCAGAGCCTTCAGCTTGGCCAGACGGCCGCCGTGCTCCTCGTAAGAGCCGTGGGAAAAGTTAAAACGGGCCACGTTCATGCCGTTGGCGATCAGGTCGCGCAGGACGTCGCCTTTGTCGGTGGAAGGGCCAAGGGTGCAGATGATCTTCGTTTTTCTCATTTCAGTACCTCCAACTTTCTCAATACTACTCTCTATCTTAACGCAGCAGCCCAAACGGCTGCATTTGGCAAAGGGCGGGCTCCCCGGCCTTTTGCCGCGGCGAAAGACGCCTTGGTGGCTTTGGTTCAAAATCACACCACTCTATATTATAAACGGTTGGATACAATAGGGCAAGAGGAAGATTGCAAAGATTTGGTTAAAATTTCGTAAGGTGCTGCAGCGCGGGGAAAGCCCTTGCATCCGGGGGAAGATTTGCTTATAATGGAGCCAGAAATAAGTCTCACTTTCCCGTGGGACACCGACAAAGACGAAATGGAGAACCATCTATGGAAAAACGTGTCTTTCTGATCGTTCTGGACAGCTTTGGCATCGGCGCAGAGCCGGACGCCCCCGCCTTTGGCGATGCGGGCACCAACACCCTCGGCGCAATCGCGAAGCACCCGAATTTCAACTGCCCCAACCTGCAAAAGCTGGGCCTGTTCAACATCGACGGCGTGACGGCGGGGGAGAAGTCCGACGCTCCGGTGGGTGCCTTTGCCCGGCTGCAGGAGCAGAGCATGGGCAAGGATACCACCATCGGCCATTGGGAGATCGCCGGTGTCGTCAGCCCGAAACCGCTGCCCACCTTCCCCAACGGCTTCCCGGAGGAGCTGATCCATGCGTTCGAGGAAAAGACCGGCCACAAGGTGCTCTGCAACAAGCCCTATTCCGGCACGCAGGTGCTCAAGGACTACGGTGAACAGGCGATGCAGGAGAACGCCCTCATCGTCTACACCAGCGCCGACAGCGTCTTCCAAGTGGCGGCCAACGAGGAGCTGGTGCCGGTACACGAGCTGTACCGCTACTGCGAGATCGCCCGCGAGATGCTGAAAGGCGAGTACGGCGTGGGCCGCGTCATTGCCCGGCCCTTCCTCGGCCGCACGGCGGATACCTTCTACCGCACCACCAACCGCCACGACCTGAGCCTGAAGCCGCCCCGCGCCACCATGCTGGACCTGCTGAAAGATGCGGGCAGGGACGTCATCGCCGTGGGCAAGATCTTCGACATCTTCGACGGCGAGGGCGTGACGGAAAAGATCAAAACCACCGGCAACACCAACGGCATCGCCTTCACCAAGGCGCTGCAGACCCGCGATTTTGAGGGCCTCGCCTTTGTGAACCTCGTGGATTTCGACATGCTCTACGGCCACCGCCGCGACGTGGCGGGTTATGCCGCCGCCGCCACCGAGTTCGACCGCTTCCTCGCCGACTTCGTCCCCGGTATGCGGGAGGGCGATCTGCTGATGATCACTGCCGACCACGGCTGCGACCCCTCCTATACCAAGACCACCGACCACACCCGTGAGTATGTGCCTTACCTGATCTGCGGCAAGGGCGTCAAGCCCGGCGTGGACCTCGGCACCAAGCTCTGCTTCGGCACCATCGCCCACACCATCTGCGATTACCTCGGCGTGGATGCCTCCACCCTCGACGGCCAGAGCATTCTGCCGGAAATCCTGAAGTAAAAGTCACAGAATGGCAACAAAATCCACGAAAATGCTTGAAGTGTGGCCTCCATTGTGGTAGACTAATCCTTGCCTGTCCGTGAGGAAAGAGCAGATCAGCTCTTTGAGGGCGGGCAAATGTAGGATTGGAACAAACAAAGGAGTTCATACAATGAAACTGAATCGTGCGATGGGCGTTGCACTGGCTGCTGCTGTGCTGGCCCTGTCCATGGCGGGCTGCTCCGGCAGCGCCTCCTCTACCACTGCTTCTTCCGCTGCTGCATCCTCCGAGGCTGCCTCTTCTGTGGCCGCTTCCGAGAGCGCTTCCAGCGAAGCCGCTGCGGCCAGCGTGGTCAGCACCGAGCAGATGGAAGTGAACGGCAAGACCTACGACGCCGACTGCTACGGCGAGTTCACCCTCTCCAACGGCGATACCATGAAGCTGTGGAAGCTGAATGGCGCTTACGAGGACCTGAGCGCTGAGCCCATGAAGGGCATGGTCGAGGAGTTCCCCATCGAGGCTGAGGAGAACACCGTGTATGTGGCAGACGTGACCTCCAACGGCGAGACCACCCGCCAGTATCTGCGTGCCGACAAGGCCGGCCGCAACGGCACCGCTTCCGTCAAGACCTTCGAGCTGGGCGACGCGGAATAAACGGATCTTAGGCGAAAAAAATTCCCGAACCAAACGGTTCGGGAATTTTTTGTTGCGGCTATTTACTGCCCGGAGCTGGAACCAAACAGGGCATCCAGCACGGTGGAAGCGGCCTGATGGAGGGAGGAAGCCGCCTGTTCCACCTGCTCCTGCGTAGGCAGGGAGATGGACGGTGCCTCGGTGGAACCGTCGCCGGAAGCGCTCTCGGCGGGGGCCTCCTCCGCCGGGGCTTCGGTGGAAGCGGATTGCTCACTGTCAGCCGGGGGTTCCGGGGGCGTTTCCGCGGGGGGCTCGTCGGCGGGCACTTCCTCCTCCGGGATGCTCTCCGCCGGTTCCTCCACGATCACGCTGTCAGCCGGGGTCTCCGGCACGGAAACGGCGGCGTTGGGGTCGGCGGTCGGGGTATGGACGTCGGTCTTCTCCGGGGTCTGCTGGGTGTCGCTGACGGTGCCCTCGCCGCCCAGAACAGAGGCAATCAGCTCCTTGGCCTTGCTGACGGAGCTTTCATCGGGCTTCATGACGTAGAGGCTCTGGCCCTTGGCGGAGTAGCACTGGCTGCTCTTGCCGCTGGAACCGGTCACGGAGCAGCTCTCGATGTCCCAGTTGGCGAGGTCACCCAGCTGCATCCGGACCAGCGCGGAGATCTGCTCCTGCGAAAGGCTGGTCACGAAGCAGTCGGAAACGGCGTCCATGAGCTTGGAAAAACTCATCAGAACGGTGGGGGACTTGAGCTTGTTCGCCATGGCGTCGATGACCTTCATCTGGTTGATGCCGCGCTGGATGTCGCCGGAAGCGAAAGCGTGGCGCTCCCGCGCAAAGGCCAGCGCGCTCTTGCCGTCCAGATGGTTCCAGCCCTCGGCGAAGGTGGTGGGGTCATAGTAGCCGGGGCTGCCTACCGAGGTAAAGGCCTGATCGGAGTAGACGTCCACGCCGCCTACGGCATCGATGATGCTGATGAAGCCCGAAAAGTCGATGCGGATGTAGTGATCCACTTGGATGCCGTACAGGTTGCCCAGCGTGGCCATGCTGGTCTCCACACCGTACAGGCCGGCATGGGTCAGCTTATCCTTGCTGTCAGTGCCCGCCAGATCCACGTAGTAATCGCGGGGAGTGTTGATGAGGGCGACCCGCTTGGTGGTGGGGTTGACCACAGCGAGGATGTTCACGTCACTGCGGGCTTTTTCGGTCAGCTCACCGCGGTTGTCCACGCCGCTGAGGTAGAGCACAAAAGGCTCCTTGGTGATCTTGTTGGCCTCTGCGCCGGAGATCAGGCCGGAGGTGACGTTATCCAACGCGGCAAGGCCCTGCTGCGCCCAGACACAGCCGACGGCCAGCATGGCGCACAGAAAGACCGAGAACACGCGGGAAACGGTGCCGGGGGTCTTGTATTCCTGACAGCGCTTGACCAGCAGCCAGAACAGCACCAGCAGTGCCGCAATGATGACGAGGTAGAGGGTGGGCAGCATCTGGGTGCGGCAGAGTTGGATGAACGCCGCCACGCTGAGGATGGCTTGTACGATCAGCAAAACGGAACCTCGCTTCGGGGGCTTGTAGTCATTTCCGGAAGAGCGGCGGGGCGGCTGCGGGGCCGGGGCGCTGCTCTTTTTCGGGGGCTTCTTGGCGGGCGGAGGCGGCGTCGGCTGGGCCGTTTCGGGCGCAAAGAACGCCGAGCTGTCTACCACCACCGTTTTGTCCGGGTCGTTCCGGGCACCCCGGTGCACATGCCGGGAAGTATCTTTTTCATCGAACATCGAAAAACTCCTTTCGACTGGTCCCTCAGGACAGCGGGACGATGGTCAGCACCGCGCGGGCGGGCAGACAGGTGGCCGACTGATCCTCTGCCGAGAGCCAGCCGTAGCCTTCGCAGATGTGGTCGGGGCAGGGCGAGTCTACAAAGCGGGCCGCGCCGTCCTTGACCTCGATGTGGACGGTGTAGGTACCGGTGTCCACGTCATACGTCGCATCCTTGTCCAGAGAAAACTTCTGCACGGTGTTGGCGTCGCCGTAGATCAGCTCCGCCTCCAAGGTGCTGCCGGGGGTGGTGTGGGCGGCACGCAGGGCGAACAGAACGCCCGCAGCGGCCAGAATCACCGCGGCAAAGATCAGGTTGACGAAAAGTTTGGAATGTTGTTTCATGGGTCATCCTTCGTGGGGGAAAAGTTGTTCCAGCTCGGCCAGCCAGAGCGCCGCCGCCGCGTCGCTGGGCATCCGCCAGTCGCCGCGGGGGGAGAGGGTCACGCTGCCGATCTTGGGGCCGTCGGGGAGGCAGCTGCGCTTGAACTGCTGGGCGAAGAACCGCCAGTAGAAATTGCGCAGCCACTTGTACAGCACTTCGTCCGGGTACTCGGCACGGCCCGCAAAGGCCGCCTTGGCCAAGCGGAAGATCTTCGCCGGGCCGAAGCCGAAGCGGAGCACGTAATAAAGGTAAAAGTCGTGCAGCTCATAGGGGCCCACGAGGTCCTCCGTCTTCTGCGCGATCTCGCCGTCCTTGGCGGGGAGCAGTTCGGGGGAAACGGGGGTGTCGAGGATGTCCAGCAGGACGTTCTTGAGCTCTGCCGTGGCGGCAATGTCGGCTTCGTACCGGACGAGATGGCGCACCAGCGTTTTGGGCACACCCGCGTTCACGCCGTACATGCTCATGTGGTCGCCGTTGTAGGTGGCCCAGCCCAGCGCCAGTTCGGAAAGGTCGCCGGTGCCCACCACGAGGCCGCCGGTGCGGTTGGCGGTGTCCATCAGCTCCAGCGTCCGGACGCGGGCCTGACCGTTCTCGAACGTCACGTCCAGCACGCTTTCATCCTGCCCGATGTCGGCAAAATGGCTATGGACGGTGTTGGCGATGTCGATCTCGGTAAAGCTGACGTGCAGTTCGTCGCACAAAATTTCCGCATTGCTGCGGGTGCGCTTGGTGGTGCCGAAGCAGGGCATGGTCACAGCCAGCACATCGGTGGTGGGACGGCCCAGCTGCTTCATGGCGCGGACGGCCACCAGCAAAGCAAGGCAGCTGTCCAGCCCGCCGGAGATGCCGATGACCGCCGTTTTGGCGTGGGCGTGTTCCAGCCGCTTGGCAAGGCCGTCGGCCTGCATCTTCAGGATCAGTTCGCAGCGCTCGGCGCGGCGTTTGGGGTCGCCGGGGACAAAGGGGGTGGGGTCCACCCAGCGGGTCAGCACGGCGTCGGCGGGGGTCAGGCTGAACTCCACCGTCACATAGCCGTCGGCGGAGGGTTCAAAGCTGGTGTTGCGGGCCCGCTCGGCCTCCAGTCGCTGACAATCCAGCTCGGTCTCGGCGCGGCCGCCCGCGAAGGGAGCCGCCTCGGCCAGCAGGGTGCCGTTTTCGGCAATGAGGTCGTGGCCCGCAAAGACCATGTCCTGCGTGCTCTCGCCGTGCCCGGCGGAAGCGTACAGGTAACCGCAGAGCAGACGGGCGGACTGGTTCTCCACCAATGCCCGGCGGTATTCCGCCTTGCCGACGGTTTCGTCGCTGGCCGAAAGGTTCGCGATGACGGTGGCCCCGGCGAGGGCGTGGAAGGTGGAGGGCGGCAGGGCACTCCACAGATCCTCGCAGATCTCGACGCCCAGCACGAAGCTCGGCATCTCCCGGCAGCGGAAGAGCAGCGAGGTGCCGAAGGGCACCTGCTGGCCGCAGACCGTGATGGTCTCCACCTCGGTGGAGCCGGGGGTGAACTGGCGCTTTTCGTAGAACTCGCCGTAGTTGGGCAGGTAGGTCTTGGGCACAAGACCCAGTAGCTGCCCGCGGCAGAGGACGGCAGCGCAGTTGTACAGCTTGCCCCGCGCCAGCAGCGGCAGCCCCACCAGCGCCACCACGTCCAGCTCCCGGCTGGCGTCCAAGATCGTCTGCAAGCCGGTCAGCGCGCCCTGCTGCAAAGTGCGCTGCAAAAACAGGTCGCCGCAGGTGTAGCCGGTCAGGCAGAACTCCGGGAAGACCGCGAGCTTGACCCCGCGCCCGGCAGCCTCGCGCAGCTGCTGGATGATCTGGGCGGTGTTATAGGTGCAGTCCGCCACCCGCAGCGCGGGCGAGAGGGCTGCTGCTTTCAAAAATCCATCTTTCATCGGAGGATTTCACATCCTGTCTGTTGTGTTTGGCCACGGCGGACAGATGGGCCGCTGTGGTGCACATAGTATACCACACTCTGCGCCAAACGAAAAGTGACAGAGCGGTAAAAATTGCGTGAATAAAGCGGGAGCAAACAAAAAGAGCCGCCGCAGACAGGCTGCGGCAGCTCCGAAGGAACACAAAATGGAAAACGAGATAGACCGTAAGCCGGGTTCTGTATTAAACGACGATCTGTCTCGACCTGCCATTGCTGACAGGCTCATGCCACCATCGGGACACGCGAGCAGCGCTATCCGTCCCATATAGGTGTTGCTTCCGGTAGGGTTTACAAAGCCGCATCGTCACCGGTGCGCTGGTGAGCTCTTACCTCGCCCTTTCATCCTTACCGCATTGCTGCGGCGGTTTCCTTTCTGTTGCACTTTCCCTGAGGTCACCCTCGGCTGCCGTTAGCAGTTACCGTGCTCTGTGAGGCCCGGACTTTCCTCAGAGCGGTCAAAGCCGCCCCGCCGCCGTATGTTCCACTCGTTTTCCGTTCCTCATGATACCATAAAAAAACAAGAATTGCAAGTACAGCCGAAATTTGATATAATAAACTTATCTATCGCGTGCGATTTTTGGGGGAGGGAAGAACGGATGAAGCTGATCTTTTCCGTCCCGCCCGAAGCGGATGGCGCGCTGCTGCGCAATTTTCTGCGGATGTGCGCCGTCTCCACCGAGCTTGCCCGCGCGGTGAAATTCCACGGCAGCGGCTTTTTTGCGGAGGGGGAACCCATCCTTGCCAACCGCCGGGTGGCCGCCGGGCAGGACATCTCCTTCGAGCTGCCCGAAGACGGCGCGGGCGTGGCCCCCCAGCCAGAGATCCCGGTGAAGGTCGTCTACGAGGATGCGTTTGCCATCGTGCTGGAAAAGCCGCCCCACCTCGCGGTGCACCCCACGCTGAACTATCCGCTGGGTACGCTGGCCAACGGCTATGCCGCCTTGATGGAAGCGCGGGGCGAAAGCCCGGTCTTCCGCCCGGTGAACCGGATCGACAAAGACACCAGCGGCCTTGTGCTGGCGGCGAAGAATGCCTACGCGGCCCCGCTGCTGGCCCGGAATGTGGAAAAGCGCTACGACGCCATCGCAGAAGGGGAGCTTCCCCTCGGCGATGGGGTCATCGACGCCCCCATCGGCCGACAGGCGGAGAGCATCATCGGCCGGTGCGTGACGCCGGAGGGCAAGCCCAGCCGCACGGAGTATACCATATTAGAAGCGGATCACGGCCTCAGCCTTGCCGCCTGTGTACCGGTGACGGGCCGGACCCATCAAATTCGGGTCCACTTCGCCTCCATCGGGCACCCGCTGGCCGGGGATGACCTCTACGGAGGCAGCCGGGAGAAGATCGGGCGTCAGGCGCTCCACTGCGCAAGCCAGACCTTCCGGGTGCCGCGGCATACCGTGACGCCGGAGGGCATCCGGGTGCAGGTGCCCGGCCGGGACGAGGCGTGGCAGACCGTCACCGTCGAAAGCCCGCTGCCGCCGGATATGAAGGCACTTCTGGGATGAAAATCCTTTTCAAATATGAAAAGGAAGTGAAAAGTCCGTGAAAGGTCTGCCCAAATTCTGTGAGGAACCTTGTTTCGGTGCGGACAGAGTGTATAATAAGACTGAATGAGTCATTTTTGGACTTGATTTCTGATCCTTGTCAGGAAGGAGCAACCCCTTTTGATCGACGAAAAAACAAACGAACCGCGGCAGGAGACCCCGTCAGCGCCGCCGGTGAAGCACAAGCGGACGCTGCGCTCGTTGTGGGCCCAGCTCCAGTGCAGCCGGCTGCTGCGGAGACACCACTTCCGCCGCAAGACACAGCACCGCATGAACAACCTGTCGCAGAAACTGCGGGGGAGCGCCATGGTGCTGACGGTGGGCGAAGAGCTTTACGCACTGGGCTTTGCTGCCGAATATACGCTGGTGCGTGTGGGCCGCGGCCTTGCCGCCGGGTGGCTGTGGCTGTGGCACGGCATCTGCGATGTGCTGCATGAGGTGGCCGTCACCGCTTTCCCCGGCGCGGCCCAGATGTTCCGGGAGCTGTTCGGCCCCATCCTGCTCTTCTTCCGGGGCATCGGCTCTTTGCTGGTGCACGCCTACGATGTCCGGAAAAAGCAGGGCTTCGGCGCGGCGCTCAAGGCCAGCGCCCACTACTTTGCCAGCGGCATCCGGCGCAACCGCGAATTGCTGCCCCGGATGGCCATGTACATCCTGCCGGTCTGTATGCTGGCGGTGTTCTTGTCCGTCTTCAACCACACCATCCGCCAGCCCTATGCGCTGGCGGTGCAGGTCAACGGCCAGACCGTCGGCTATGTGGCCAACGAAACGGTCTTCAACCTCGCCCGTGACGACGTGATGCAGCGTATCAATTACGCGGGCACCGATAAGACCGATTGGACCATTGAGCCGACCTACACCATCTCCATCGCCCATCAGGTGATGGACGAGAGCGAGACCGCCGACGCCATTCTGAAGAGCGCCAGCGACGAGATCAGCGAGGGCACGGCCCTGTATCTGGACGGCGAGCTCACCGCAGTCTGCTCCGATGGCGACGCGCTGCGCACCTACCTGAACAATATGGTCAGCGCCTACGAAGAGGAGTACAAGGACGACGAGAACGTGACGGTCGGCTTCAACAAGACCGTCACGCTGGAAGACGGCATCTACTTCAACGACAGCTTCGAGGACGACAACTCCATCGAGGATCTGATCTCTGGTGTCCGCCAGCAGGAACAGACCTACACGGTCCAGACCGGCGACACCCTGTGGTCCATCGCCCAGAAAAATGACCTGACCTTCCGCGAACTGTGCGCCCTGAACACCGACTTCAAGGGGGCACCCCTGACCGAGACATCGAACATTCAGGAAGGCGACACCCTCATCGTGACCAAGGAGGAAGCGACGCTGGAGGTGCGGATCACCAAGGTGGAGGCCCGGCAGGAGGAGATCCCCTTCAGCACCGAGACCACCCAGTCCAGCGATTACACCAAGGGCACCACCAAGACCCTGCAGGAGGGCGAGAACGGCATCCGCCTCGTGACGCTGCAGAATGTTTATGATACCAACGGCACCCTGCTGGAGCAGACGGTCCTCTCGACCCAGACCATCAAGGAGGCCGTGAATAAGAAGGTCGTCGTCGGCACCAAGAAGGTGACCAACAAAACCCAGTACATCACCGGCAGCGGCCAGTTCATCTGGCCTGTGCCCAACTACCGCTACTGCTCGCGCTGGTACGGCAGCGGCCACAAGGGCGTGGATATCTGCGCCCCGGCGGGCACGCCCATCTACGCCTCCGCCGGCGGCACCGTCACCAAGGCGGGCTACAATAAGGCGGGCGCTGGCACCGGCTACGGCTACTCGGTCATCATCAGCCACTCCGGCGGCTATACCACGGTCTATGCGCACTGCCTGTCCCTGACCGTCAGTGCGGGCCAGAGCGTCCGCCAAGGCCAGCTCATCGGCTATGTGGGCAGCACCGGCCGTTCCAGCGGCAACCACTGCCACTTTGAGATCCGCCGCAGCGGTTCCTATCTGGCTCCACAGAAGTTCTTCCCCGGTAAGAAATAAAATTAAAACAAAGGAGATCGAGACTATGGCAACACCCCACATCAGCGCTGAAAAAGGCGACTTCGCAAAAACCGTTCTGATGCCCGGCGATCCGCTGCGGGCAAAATTCATTGCAGACACCTTCCTCAAGGATGTCCGTCAGGTCACGGGCGTCCGCGGGATGCTGGGCTTTACCGGCACCTATGAGGGCCACCCCATCAGCGTGATGGGCAGCGGCATGGGGATGCCCTCCATCGGCATCTACTCCTACGAGCTGTTCAAGTTCTACGATGTGGATAACATCATCCGCATCGGCTCTGCGGGCAGCTACACCGACAAGGCCAAGCTCTTTGACGTTGTGCTGGCCACCGGTGCCGTCAGCGAGTCCAACTATGCCCGCGTCCAGAGCGGCTTCGAGGGGGACATTACCCTGCCCAGCGAGAGCCTGAACGAGAAGCTCCGCGCTTCCGCCGCAAAGCAGGGCATCCCCCTCATCGAGGGCAGCATCCACTCTTCCGATGTCTTCTACCGCCAGCCCTCCGACGCAAAGCCGACCTATTGGGAAAAGCTGCGGGACGAGCGCGGCTGCCTCTGCGTGGAGATGGAGAGCTACGCCCTCTTCGCCAATGCGCAGGTTCTGGGCAAGAACGCCGCCTGCCTGCTGACCATCTCCGACAGCTTCGTCTCCCCGGAGATCACCACCGCCGAGCAGCGTCAGAACAGCTTCACCAATATGATGAAGGTCGCCTTGGGGGCAGAATACTGATTATGGTTTGAAAAGAAAGAGGGGACGGCTACCACACGGCAGCTGCCCCCTCTTTTCAGGTGTCATCATAATGTCCGAAGCAGGACGCGATGATGATATTTCCATTCTGCTCCTTATAAACGATTCGGTGCGTGTCGTCGATTCGGCGGCTCCACCAGCCGCTCAGATCGCCCTTTAAGGGTTCGGGTTTTCCGATGCCCTCATAGGTGTTCCGCTGGATGTCCTTCAATAGAGTATTGATCCGTTTCAGCAGCTTTTTGTCCCGCGTCTGCCAAAGACAGTAATCCTCCCATGCTTCCTCTTCCCAAAGCAATCTCATTTAATCTACCTCGATCAAGTCGTGCTCGGTGAGCTTGGCCTTACCGGTGTCGATGTCGTGAACGATTTGGCGGAGATGGTTGATGTTGCTCTCTGCGTAGAACGGGTCAGCAGAGACCTCAAACGGAATGCGGTGCTCGCGCGAGACTTTCTTTGCAAAAATCGTGAAAGCGGTCGTCATGGAAAGCCCCATCTCAGCACAGACTTCCTCCATGTTGCGTTTTAGGTCCGGGTCCATCCGGAAGTTCACATTGACTGCATTTGCCATTCTAATACACCTCTTTCTTGATTCTATTATATGCGTCTGTAATGAAAAATGCAAGAATTTTCATTACATAATAAATCAACAACGAGAAATCTCTTGAAGAATTTGAGAACACGCCGTATAATTGAAGTGCAAAAGAGGAGATGAAAGATGAACGACTTTCAACCAAATCAGGATATCCGCCTTGTACCTTGTTACCCAGCCTATGAAATTGCCCTTCCGTGGTATCAGGACGCAGAACTGTGCCATCAGGTAGATAATCAGAATCGCATTTATGACCTGTCTATCCTGAAAAATATGTACCAGTATCTGGGTAGTCATGGTGATTTGTTCTACATTGAATATAAGGGCATTCTGTGCGGAGATGTATGCTTGCAGACAAGCGGAGAAATTTCGATTGTGGTCTGCAAAGAGTATCAGAATCGGCACATTGGGAGAGCAGTGATTGGGAAGATTCTTACACTGGCAAAAGAGAAAGAGTATCCGCGATGCTATGCAGAAATTTATTCTTTCAACAAGCAGTCCCGCAAAATGTTTGAAAGTATAGGATTTGTTCAGAAAGACGCAGAAACGTTTGTTTATACTTTAGAATGAAAAGGAGGCCCTTATGACCAACCTGACACTGGATGAAAAGAAAGAGCTGATCCGAATGGCGCTGAAGACCCGCGAGGGGGCTTATGTGCCGTATTCCGATTTTATGGTGGGCGCGGCGCTGCGGGCCGAGGATGGCCGCATCTTCACCGGCTGCAACGTGGAGAATGCCGCCTTCACCCCCACCAGCTGTGCCGAGCGCACGGCGCTGTTCAAGGCCGTCAGCGAGGGCGTGACCAAGTTTACCGATATCGCCGTCGTGGGTGCCCGCCGGGGCGAGGTGAACAAGCAGATCACCTCCCCCTGCGGCGTCTGCCGTCAGGCGCTGTTCGAGTTCGGCGGGCCGGAGCTGAACGTCATCATGGCGAAGACGCCGGACGACTTCATCGAGCGCAGCATGGACGAGCTGCTGCCCTTCGGCTTCGGGCCCTCTAATGTGGCGGGCAACAAGGCCGTGGAAGAATAACGGCCCCGGAAGCGGGAAAACGCGCGAAATTGGCTAAAAGGTATGACTTTTACGCGAATTTTACAAAAAAATTGTAAAGATTTTGTAATCGGAATTTCCTTGCTTTCCTCACATCTCCCGGCTATACTTGAACCAGTAAATGTGCGAGTGCGCACATTTGGTCGTAAAACGAAAGTTTTTGTACACATAAAAGGAGATTTTACTTATGATGATTTCTCGTCGTAACTTTATGGCTGTGGCTGGTGCCGCTGCCGCTGCTGCTGCTCTGACCGCTTGCGGCGGTTCTTCCTCTTCCGCCAGCACCGCTTCTTCTGCTGCTGCATCCTCTTCCGCTGCATCTGCAGCCGGCTCTGAGGCTGCTGGCAAGATCGTAAAGGTCGCTCTGACCTGCGATACCGGCACCATCGATGACGAGAGCTTCAATCAGGCTTGCTGGAGCGCCGTCTCTGCCTACATGGGCGATGACTGCCAGTACTACATCCCCGAAGCAGACGCTTCCGATGAGGACCGCGAGACCATGATCCGTCAGGCTGTCAACGACGGCGCTGAGGTCATCGTCTGCGTCGGCTACCTGTACGGCGCTTCTCTGGCATGGGCTGCTGAGCAGTATCCCGATGTCAAGTTCATCGCCGTCGACGTGACGCAGGGCGATATCGGCACCGACAGCATCCCCGCAAACTGCTACTGCATCACCTTCAAGGAGGAGCAGGCAGGTTATCTGGCTGGTTACGCCATTACGAAGGACGGCAAGACCAAGCTGGGCTTCCTCGGCGGCATGGCTGTTCCCGCAGTTATCCGTTACGGTTATGGCTTTGTGCAGGGCGCTGACGCTGCTGCTCAGGAGCTGGGCCAGAACGTCGAGATCAACTACTTCTACGGCGGCCAGTTCTACGGCGACGCAAACATCACCTCCCGTATGGAGGGCTGGTACTCCAACGGCACGCAGGTCGTCTTCGCTTGCGGCGGCGGCATCTACACTTCCGCTGTCGAGGCTGCTCTGAAGAGCAACGGCTACGTCATCGGTGTTGACGTTGACCAGAACTACATCGGCGTCAACGGCGTGGCAGATGGTTCCTACGCTTACAACCCGTTCATCACCTCTGCTATGAAGGGCCTGTCCGCTGCTGTCGAGACTGCTCTGTCCGACATTGAGGCTGGCGAGTGGAGCGGGATCTCCGGTTCCAACGGCAACTTCGGTCTGGAAGACGGCGACTACATTGGTCTGCCCACCGATGAGGACAGCTGGAACTTCGACACCTTCACCGTGGAGGACTATGAGTCCATCAAGGAGAAGATCGCTTCCGGTGAGATTACTGTTGACAACAGCTCCGACGACGCTACCAAGCCCACCGTCAGCGAGTTCACCACCGTCAACTACATCCAGTAATTGCTCCTGTAAAACCCCAAAGGAGGGGCACCCTGCATGGGTGCCCCTCCTTTTTTTGCAGCCCTTGATGGAAAGATGACTTCGGAAAAAACTGGAGAAGTTGCACAAAAGTCATACTTTTGATATGGTGATTCCTTAAAAATTCAAAAAGAAGTGTGCAAAACGGCAAAAATACGGTATAATGGGAGACAGAATAGTATAGGTGTCGAACCGGCACGAAAGGAGAGTGAGCAGATTGGCAGAGGATTTTGTGATCGAGATGCTCCACATTACCAAGGAATTCCCCGGTATCAAGGCAAACGATGATATCACCCTGCAGCTGCGCAAAGGCGAGGTACACGCCCTGTTGGGCGAAAACGGCGCGGGCAAAAGTACGCTGATGAGCGTTCTGTTTGGCCTGTATCAGCCGGAGGAGGGCAAGATCCTCAAAAACGGCAAGGAGGTCGCCATCCGCAATCCCAACGACGCAAACGCACTGGGCATCGGCATGGTGCACCAGCACTTCAAGCTGGTGGAGTGCTTCAGCGTTCTGGACAACATCATTCTGGGCGTGGAACCCAATAAGCTGGGCTTTTTGCAGAAGGCCGAGGCCCGCAAGAAGGTCATGGCGCTGAGCGAGAAGTACGGCCTCCGTGTGGACCCGGATGCGCTCATCAGCGATATCTCGGTCGGTATGCAGCAGCGCGTTGAGATCCTGAAGATGCTCTACCGCGACAACGAGATCCTGATTTTCGACGAGCCCACTGCCGTCCTGACCCCGCAGGAGATCGACGAGCTGATGGAGATCATGCGCGGGTTCAAGAAGGAGGGCAAGTCCATCCTCTTCATCACCCACAAGCTCAACGAGATCATGGCGGTCGCCGACCGCTGCACCGTCCTGCGCAAGGGCAAGTATATGGGAACCGTGGATATCAAGGACACCACCAAGGAGGAGCTCTCCCGCATGATGGTTGGCCGTGATGTCCAGCTTCAGGTCGATAAAAAGCCCGCAAAGCCGGGCAAGGTGGTGCTGGACGTGGAGAACGTCACCATGCAAAGCCCCCAGCACAAGAAGGATGCCGTCAGGAACGTCTCGTTCCAAGTCCACGCCGGGGAGATCGTCTGCTTGGCCGGTATCGAAGGCAACGGCCAGACTGAGTTCATCTATGGCCTGACCGGCCTCGAAAAGATCAACGGCGGCAAGATCCTGCTGGACGGCAAGGACATCACCAGCGAGAGCATCCGCCAGCGCTCCAAGGACGGCATGAGCCATATCCCCGAAGACCGCCACAAGCACGGTCTGGTGCTGGATTACAGCCTTGAGAACAACATCGTGCTCCAGCGCTACTGGCAGCCGGAGTTCCAGAAGAACGGCTTCATCCGCAGCGATAAGGTGCGCGAGTATTCTGATCATCTGATCCAGCAGTACGACGTGCGCAGCGGTCAGGGCAGCTCCACCATCGTGCGCAGCATGTCCGGCGGCAACCAGCAGAAGGCCATCATCGCCCGTGAGATCGATAAGGATCCCACGCTCTTGGTCGCTGTCCAGCCCACCCGCGGCTTGGATGTGGGTGCGATCGAATACATCCACCGTCAGATCGTGGCGGAGCGCGACAAGGGCAAGGCTGTCCTTCTGGTCAGCTTGGAGCTGGACGAAGTCATGAACCTGTCCGACCGCATCCTTGTCATGTATGAGGGTGAGATCGTGGGCGAATTTGATCCCAAGACCACCACGGTGCAGGAGCTGGGCCTCTACATGGCCGGCGCCCGCAAACAGGGAAAAGGGGAGTAAGCAGGAATGAAGAACAACAAACTTTCCCACAGAGTCCTCCAGAGTTCCATCACCAGCGTTCTGGCGGCACTGCTGTGTATCGTGATCGGCATGGCCGTCGGCTTCCTTGTGCTGCTGGCCATCAACCCGGCCCACGCATGGGGCGACGGCTTTGTCCGCATCCTCAAGGGCGGCTTCTATGATGCCCCCTACGGCGTCGGCAAGATGCTGGCCAATGCCGCGCCGCTCGTCATGACCGGCCTTTCCGTGGGCTTTGCCTTCAAGACCGGCCTGTTCAACATCGGTGCGGCCGGCCAGTATACGCTGGGCGCTTACGGTGCCCTCTACTGCGCTATCATGCTCAAGCTGCCTTGGTTTGTCTGCCTGTTGGTGGCGGCCATTCTGGGCGGCATCTGGGGCGCGATCCCCGGCTTCTTCAAGGCCTACTTCAACATCAACGAGGTCATCACCTCCATCATGTTCAACTGGATCGGCCTGTACCTCGTCAATGAGCTGATCTACCAGAACGGCACCGGCCCCATGTACGACGTGCGCAACACCCGCACCCTGAATCTGGGCAAGAGCGCGGACTACGCCCAGTCCATCATCCCGGACTTCGGCCTGAACAAGCTGTTCCAGACCAACAGCACCACCATTGCCATCTTCTTGGCGGCCATCGTGGCCGTCCTGATCTGGGTCGTGCTGAACAAGACCACCTTCGGCTATGAGCTGAAGGCCGTCGGTCTGAACAAGAGCGCAGCCCGCTACGCCGGCATCAACGAGAAGAAGAACATCATCCTCTCCATGGCCATCGCCGGTGCGCTGTCCGGCTTCGGCGCGGGCCTGTTCTACCTGTCCAACGTGGGCCAGTGGAACCCGCTGAACTCCACCAGCCTCCCGGCCATGGGCTTCAACGGTATCTCCGTTGCCCTGCTGGCAAGCTCCAACCCCATCGGCACCATCTTCTCGGCCATCTTCATCTCCCACATCTCGGTGGGCGGCACTTTCCTTTCCACCAAGTATTACCCCACGGAGATCGCCGACCTCATCAGCGGTATCATTATCTATCTGTGCGCATTCTCGATGCTCTTCCGCGGCAAGATCCAGAAGATGCTGTTCAAGAACGCGGACAAGACCAACGTAAATGCAGAGCCTGCCCCGGCGGAAAAGGCCAACGCAAAGAAGGAGGGCAAGTAAGATGCTGCTTTTGATCAAATATACCCTGCTGTATGGCATCGTCCTGATGCTGGTGGCACTGGGCGGTATGTTCAGTGAGCACTCCGGCATCATCAATATCGCGCTGGAAGGCATCATGGTCATCGGCGGCGTGGCGGGTGTCCTTACCCTGACCATGCTTCCCTCCAGCATGTCCCCGGCGCTGGTGGTCCTCATCTCCATCCTTGTGGCGGCGCTGGCCGGTGTGGTCTACAGCTTGCTGCTGGCTTTCGCCTCCATCAACCTGAAGGCAGACCAGACCATCGGCGGCACGGCACTGAACCTGCTGGCGACCGCCATCGCAGTCGTCATCGCCAAATATTTCAGCGACAGCGGCAGCGCCAAGCTGAACTATTCCAATAAGCCGTTCCTGTTCAGCATCGGCGGTTTGGAGTTGAGCGTCTTTGTCCCGCTGGGCATCGTCCTGCTCATCATCAGCTATATCGTGCTGTACAAGACCCGCTTCGGTCTGCGGCTGCGTGCCTGTGGCGAGCACCCGCAGGCAGCGGACTCCGTGGGCATCAACGTCTACAAGATGCGCTATGCGGGCGTGTTGATCTCCGGTGCGCTGGGTGCCATCGGCGGCATGGCCTACATTGTGCCTCCGGTCCAGACGTGGAACTTCGAAGTCGGCGTGGCCGGTGCGGGCTTCCTCGCCATGGCCGTTATGATCTTCGGCCAGTGGAAACCCTTCAACATCTGCGCGGCGGCAATGTTCTTCGCCGTCTTCAAGAGTCTGGCCAACATCGCCGACTCCACCTTCCTTGCGCAGTTCCATTGGTCCAGCAACATCTATAACATGATGCCGTTCATCGCTTCGATGATCATTCTGGCCTTCACCTCCAAGAACAGCATGGCCCCCAAGGCCGAGGGCATCCCTTACGACAAGGGCTCCCGCTGATTCGGACGCAAGGTTTACCGGGCGCAGCTGCTTTCGGGCGGCTGCGCCCGTTTTCGTGTAAAACGTCTAAAATGTGCCTTGATTTTGTGCCAAGATTTGATATACTGAAACCAGAAACTAGAAAAACAGGAGCGTGACTTTATGCGTATTTATGACCTGATCGCGAAAAAGCGGGACGGCGGCACCCACACCCGTGAGGAGCTGGAAGCCATCGTCAATGGGTTCGTCAGCGGGGAAGTGGCCGATTACCAGATGGCCGCTTGGATGATGGCCGTCTACCTGCGCGGCATGACCGACGCGGAGACCGCCGAGCTGACCGACGTGATGGCCCACAGCGGCGTCATGGTGGATCTTTCGCCCATCCCCGGCATCAAGGTGGACAAGCACTCCACCGGCGGCGTCGGCGACAAGACCACCCTCGTCATCGCGCCCGTGGTGGCGGCCTGCGGCGTGAAGATCGCCAAGATGAGCGGCCGCGGCCTCGGCCACACCGGCGGCACCATCGACAAGATGGAGAGCGTGCCCGGCACCCGGACCGCCCTCTCGCAGGAGGATTTCTTCGCGCAGGTGAACAAGATCGGCCTGTCGGTCATCGGCCAGAGCGAGGGCATCGCCGTGGCGGATAAAAAGATGTACGCCCTGCGGGATGTGACGGCCACCGTCAGCTGCATCCCGCTCATCGCGTCGTCCATCATGTCCAAGAAGCTGGCCTCCGGCTCGGACGCCATCCTGCTGGATGTCACCACCGGCACCGGTGCCTTCATGAAGACCGTGGATCAGAGCATTGAGCTGGCCAAGCTCATGGTCTCCATCGGCACCCACCACGGCCGCCGGGTGGCCGCCATGATCACCGATATGGACACCCCGCTGGGCCGCAACATCGGCAACAGCCTTGAGGTGATGGAGAGCATGGAGGTGCTCAAGGGCAAAGGCCCCGCCGACCTGACCGAGGTCTGCCTCCAACTGGCGACGAATATGCTGGTGCTGGCCGATAAGGGCACCCCCGCCGCGTGCCGCGCCATGGCCGAGGCCGTCATCGCAGACGGTTCCGCCTTCGCCAAGTGCAAGGAGATGTTCGCGGCGCAGGGCGGCGATACCCGCGTGCTGGACGACTACAGCCTCTTCGAAAAGCCCGCTGCCAGCTATGAGCTGCTGGCCGAGCAGGACGGCTACATCGTCGCCAATGACGCCGAGAAGATCGGCTCCGCCAGCGTCCTGCTGGGTGCCGGCCGCCAGAAGAAGGGCGACCCGCTGGACTTTGCCGCCGGCATCACCCTGCACAAAAAGCGCGGCGACTACGTCCACAAGGGCGAAAGCCTCGCCACCTTCTACGGCGCAGCGGAGAAGTTCGCCGCCGCCGCCGAAGAGTACCGCAGCGGCCTCGTCTACGGCCCCGAAAAGCCCGACGAAGCCCCGCTGGTTTACGCCCTCGTCACAAAAGACGGTGTGGAACGGTATTAAGAGATCAAACAAAAGGCAGGGCCGGGATTTTTCGGCTCTGCCTTTTGTGTCAGTTCTGCTTTTGTACGATCAGCCCACTGAGGGCAACGGCAAGCCCCAGAAGAACGAGTCCGGCCCCGGCCTGCCCGAAAATGTCCCCGATTGCACCCACGAGCGGGCTGGCGGGAATCATCAGCAGACTGTAGGCTATGTTGTCCATGCTGATGAGAGTGGCCCGCTGGTCACTGGGGATGGCATCGTTCAACAGTCGGTTCTCGTGCAGGAGCCAGGCACCCAATACGCCTTCGGCCAGCATACAACCCAAAATGCCCACTAGTGCAGGCGCGGCACCCACGCAGAGGCATCCGATGCCGCAGAGCAGGGCACAGAGGGTATAAAACCGCCGGAAACTGTGCAGGTGGATTCGACGACCCCATTCCGTACCCAGCATAGCAGCCAGATTGCTGAACAGTAACGGAAGAAACAGCAGCGAAGTGGGATATCCCAGTTCTACCAGACGCTGTTGAAAGAACATGATGCTCAGATAGTTGGAGCCGCTGATGACGGCGCTGGACAGAATGAGTCTCCCGACTGACGGGCAGGAGCGGAGGACCCGCAGACTGTCCTGGATCAGCTGAGCAAATTGGGCGGGCAGCTCCCGCAGAGGATGCTGCTTCCGGCTGGCCTGCGTTTCGGTGACGATGGGTTCCTCTAAACGTGTGATGGCAAGGGCAGAAATGCTCTCAAAAGCGGCGCTCAGAAGATAAAATCCGGAAAATCCCAGAAATTTGTGCAGAAGACTGGTCAGTGAACCGAGGGCATTGGTAACATTTGTGATCTGGTACTCATTGGCCGATACTTGAATGTAATCTTGTTCGCGGCCCGCTTGCTTCAAGCTGTCGTAGGTCAGTGCAGAACTGGTGCCGGAGAACAGGGCGTTGGACAGTGCGTTCAACGCCATAGCAAGGCAGATGACAAACAGGTTCGGGGCAAAGGCTATCAATAAGTTGTAGGCCACGACCAGGACACCGCCCAAGACGAGGGCGCGCTTACGGCCGAACAGGTCAGCGGCTATCCCGCTGGGAATCTCGGCCAGCAGACTGACCGTATAATAGATGCTTTTGGCAAGACCGATCTCCAGCAGTGAGAAGCCCCGCGCGGCCAGCAGGGCCACCCAGACCGCATCCGTGATGCGCAGGCCGGAGAAAAAATCGGAAAGATAAATACAACGGAGCTGTCGTTTCAGGTTGAGCGGATGGTTCATGGGAACACCCTTTCTATTGAACAAATCGATTTCAAAATAGAAAGTGCGCCTTTTTGATGATCCTTCGTACAACCTCTCAGTCTCGCTCACGCTCGACGGCTCTCCTGGTAGGAGAGTCTCTGGCGAAACCGGACACGCGGTGTGGACTGCCAAGGCCTCTCCTACAAGGAGAGGTGGCAATGCGAAGCATTGACGGAGAGGTTGTATCAAAACTGCGTTTGGAAAAGAAAAAACGCACAGCAAAGCTGTGCAGCACAAAATTCATGTTCCACGCTTTGCTGGAAGAAATATCTGCCAATGAGGACAAGGCCCGCACGTTCACGCAAAAAAGACCTGTGTGTTCCGCAGGGCCTACCCGGTATGCCAATGACTTCCCCTTCGGGGGAGCTGGCTACACAGCAAACGGAGAGGGATATCCCCTAAAAATGGGCGCACTTCGAGCCGGAAACGCTTAATCTACGACGCGGGATTTCGAGTAAACCGCGCAGCAGTTCCGACCATTCAGGTGCACCCTCCTTCCAGTAAATCGTTGAATCGACTATACCACATTTCCACACAAAATGCAAGAACGGTTGGAAAACCTCAGAAAACCGCATAAACAGTGGAACTATCCGTCGAACTGTGCTATACTAAAACTGTATTTTCGCTTGGCAATACACTTCCCACAGGGGAAGAAAAAGAAAGGATTTTTTTCTATGAGGATCATTCTGGTGGGCGGCGGCAAGGTCGGCACAGCGCTGGCACGGCAGCTCAGCGAGGAAGACCACAGCGTGACGGTCATCGACACGAACAAGGCCCGCGTGGAGCACCTGAGCGAGTCGTATGACGTGATGGGTATCGTAGGCAACGGTTCGTCCATCACCACCCTGTCCGAAGCCGGAATCGAAGAAGCCGACGTGTTCATCGCGGTCACCGGCTCCGACGAGCTGAACCTGCTGTGCTGCATGTTCGCGAAGAAGGCGGGCCACTGCCACGCCATCGCCCGCGTGCGCAACCCGTCCTACAGTCACGAGCTGGACTTCATCAAAAAGCAGATCGGCATTTCGGCCATCATCAACCCGGAGATGGCGGCGGCGCGGGAAATTTCCCACCTGCTGCGGTTCCCCGGCGCAAGCAAGATCGATACCTTTGCGGGGGGCCGCGTCCGGCTGATCAAGTTCACCCTGACCGACCAGCAGGAGCTGGACGGCACGGCCATCCACGAGATCCCCACCCGGCTCAAGAGCGATATCCTCGTCTGCGCCGTCGAGCGGGCGGGGGACGTCATCATCCCCAACGGCAACTTCGTGCTGCGCAGCGGCGATCAGGTCACCTTCCTTGCCACGCAGGAAAAGGCCCACGAGTTCTTCCAGCGCATCCATCTGGCGGTCCGCCCGGTGCGCAATGCGCTGATCGTGGGCGGCGGTGCCATCGGCTTCTACCTCAGTCAGGAGCTGCTGGAAAACCATGTCCGCGTCCGCATCGTGGAGCGGGACCCGGAGCGCTGCAATGTGCTGGCCGAGTCCCTGCCGGAAGCGCAGATCCTGTGCGAGGATGGCTCGAACCGCGAGTTTCTGCTTTCTGAGGGGTTGGAGTCCACCGAAGCCTTCGTGGCTCTGACCAACATCGACGAAGAGAACGTTCTGCTGACCCTGTTTGCCAAAAAGCACTCCCACGGCAAGCTGGTCACCAAGGTCAACCGGCTGGAGTTCGACGATATTCTGGCCGGGCTGGATCTGGGCAGCATCGTCTACCCTAAGTACATGACCTGCGATTACATCGTGCAGTATGTCCGTGCCTTGCAGAATGAAGCGGGCAGCAACATCAAGACCCTGTACCGCATTCTGGACGACCGTGTGGAAGCGCTGGAATTCACGGTCCACGAGGAGAGCCGGGCCACCGGCGTGCCGCTGAGCCGTCTGAACCTGAAAAAGAATACCCTGCTGTGCTGCATCACCCGCGGCAATGAGATTAAGATCCCCCGCGGCGGCGACCAGATCCAAGTGGGCGACAGCGTCATCGTCGTCACGCTGGAGCATGGTCTGCACGATCTGCGGGACATCGTGGAAGAGTGATGGAGGCTCAGCATGAATTATGCGATCGTTTTACGGCTGCTGAGCTACATCCTGCTGACGGAGGGCGCTCTGCTGCTGCTGCCCGCCGTCGCCAGCCTGTGCTACGGCGAGTGGTTCGTGATGGGGGTGTTTCTGTTCACGGCGGCCCTCAGCGCGCTGGCGGGGGCGCTGTTCCACCGCGTCAAGGCCAAGAGCCAGATCTTCTACATGCGGGAAGGCTTTGTGACCACGGCGCTGTGCTGGCTGCTCATCAGTGTGGTGGGTGCCGTGCCCTTTGTGCTGACCGGCTGCATCCCGAACCCGGTGGATGCGCTGTTTGAGACCGTTTCCGGCTTTACCACCACCGGCGCGTCCATCCTGCCCGCTGTGGCGGACCTGCCCAAGGGCATTCTGTTCTGGCGCAGCTTCACCCACTGGGTCGGCGGCATGGGCGTTTTGGTGTTTCTGCTGTCCCTGCTGCCCCTGACCGGCGGCTCCCACGTCAACCTGATGAAGGCGGAAAGCCCCGGCCCGCAGGTGGATAAGCTGGTGCCCAAGGTCCAGTCCACCGCCAAGATTTTGTACGGCATCTATCTTGCCCTGACCGTGATCGAGTTCATCTTCCTGCTGTTTGGCCGGATGTCGGTCTTCGATGCCATGCTTACGGCTTTCGGCACGGCGGGCACCGGCGGCTTCGGCTTCCTCAATGACAGCTTCGCCAGCTTTTCGCCCTACATCCAGTGGGTCGTGACCATTTTCATGATCCTCTTCGGCGTCAACTTCAACGCCTACTTCCTGCTGCTGATGCGCCGGTTCCGCCGCGCCGCAGCCAGCGAGGAAGTGCGGGCCTACTTCCTCATCATCGCGGTGGCGGTGGGCATCATCACCTGCAACATCTACAGCATGTACAACGGCCTCGGCGAGGCGCTGCGCCATGCGGCCTTCCAAGTGGGTTCCATCATCACGACCACCGGCTTTTCCAGCTGCGATTTTGACCTCTGGCCGACCCTTTCCAAGGAGATCCTCGTGATGCTGATGTTTGTGGGTGCCTGTGCAGGCAGCACGGGCGGCGGCATGAAGGTCAGCCGCCTCCTGCTGCTGGGCAAGAGCCTGAAAAAGGAGCTGAAACAGGCGCTCCACCCGCAGGTGGTGGCTCCGGTCCGGATGGACGGCAAGCTGGTCAACCACGAGACCATCCGTGCAACGAACGTCTATGTGGCGGCCTACCTCTTCATTTTTGCGGCGTCGTTCCTTCTCATCAGCCTTGATGGCTTCGATATGGTGACGAACTTCACCGCCATTGCCGCAACGCTGAACAATATCGGCCCCGGCCTGAATCAGGTGGGCCCCATGATGAACTTCAGCGGCTACTCGGACCCCGCCAAGCTCGTCATGATCTTCGACATGCTCGCGGGCCGCTTGGAAATTTTCCCCATGCTCGTTTTGTTCCTGCCCGATACATGGCGGAGGTTCTGATGAAAATGGGTTGAATTCGACTGTGGTTCGTGATATACTGAAAGCGTAGAAGAGGTGATTTTCATGAGCGTTCGGGAACAACTGAATCAATTGACGGCAACGCTGCCGGATTACAAGCTGGCTTACGTGCTGGCTTATGTTCAAGGGCTGGTTGCAGAGGACATGGCGGAAAAAGAAGATGATGCTTACTGCGAACAGCTTTTGAAAGACTACCAAAATGACCCTGACCCGCACAAGACAGATACGATTCCGCTGGAGCAGCTTGCGCGGGAATTGGGAGTTGCGCTATGAAGTATCAAATAGTCATCGAAAAACGGGCAGCTAAATTTATCCGGAAGCAGCAGCCTACACAACAAAAAAGAATCCTTGCTGCATTGGCGCAGTTGCCGTTTGCAGGTGATATTAAACCAATGGCGGGACAGAGCGGTTTCTATCGGCTGCGCGTTGGCGACTATCGTATTTTGTATACCGTGGAAGAGGAAATCATCACAGTTCGCGTAACGGACGCTGGGAACCGCGGAGATGTTTACAAGTAAGAAAAAGGACTGTCGTTCGTTTTGAGCGGCAGTCCTTTTTGTTGCAAAATTATTCCATGATGTCCTTCAGAAGAAGAGTCCTTCGGTGAGGTTCACGAAAACCTCCGGTTGTTTCAGGACATGCTGTTTCCCGTTGTAGAAGACGGTTTCGTTATTGGCGGCCACGACAAGCTCCGAGCCGTTCTTTTGATGAAATATGTAAGTGACAAGCGGTGCGGAATCATCTTCGGATTTGACGAAAATGTTGTATTTCAGCAGATTCAGCATGGCGGTGCACCTTTTGAGGTCGTCTGAGTCGGAAATTTCTTTTGCGTCCGGGGACAAACTGGAATAAGTAATGGTGACGGATTCGACCTGTTCATCGATGGGAAGAAAAATCAACCAGCAGCCGTCCACGGCGATTTTGATGCCAGTTACGAGGAACATCGTTGCAAGGATGGAAAGCAGAAATTTGCCGACTGCTTTGAGCAATTTATTCATAGTGCACCCCGTTCATTCGGAAGGCCGATCGGCGGACGGACATTTATCGTTCTGGAAAGATCACTTTTTCCGAAGATATTTGATAAATGCCAGCGCCCCGGTAACAAAAAAGACAAGCTGTGCCGTATTGAGCGCGACGGTAAGAAAAACACTAACGCTGACAAGGGACATACGATAATTCCTTTCTCTTATGACCTTACTCTGATGCGATATCGTCCAAAACTTGCTTTACCTCTTCAAGAAACGCTTCCTCGCCGAGGGTGTTGACCTTGAAGAAAACAGCCTGACTGCCGCCGGCGGTGATAGCCGAAAGGCGGAGGGGACTGTCACTGTTCTGGAACAAGGTCAGCGTCAGGCTGAGGTGATTGCCGCCCATCATGCTGTAGCGCTCGAACACCCGGACGCTGCACCGGGCGGAACCTTCTCGGAAGTCGCTGGAAGCTTCGAGATTCGCCGACCAACTGCCGCTTACGATCTCCTGCTCCAAGCGGTGAAGAAGTGCATCGAAGTTCTGATTGCGGATGGTACGTTCCAAAATTGCCATAGCGGTTCCTCCTGTATAACAAAATCCCGTCGTCCTTTTACTTGGAATACGAAGGAACGGCGGGAAAAATTGCAGGGAAGCGGCGGAGTTTTTCAGAACGTCAGTTCGGCCTTTTCCTGCGCGCGGTATTGCAGAGCTTCCAGCAGGGCGTCCTCGTCGAGGAGGGATTTACCGGCGAGGTCGGCGACGGTGCGGGCCACCCGGAGGATGCGGTCGTGGGCGCGGGCGGAAAGGCCCAGCGTGTCGTAGGAGGTGCGGAGGAGCTGCTCGGCACCGGGGGTCATCCGGCAGATGCGGCGCACCTGCCCGGCGGTGAGCTGGGCGTTGCAGCGCACACCTTCGTAGCCGGGGGCGGCGTAGCGCTTGGCCTGAACTTGGCGGGCGCGCAGCACCTGCTGGCGCAGTGCGGCGCTGCTCTCGGAGGGGGAAGCCGCGTGGAGTTCGTCAAAGGCGATGGGGTCCATCTCGACGCAGAGGTCGATGCGGTCCAGCAGCGGGCCGGAAACCCGGCTGCGGTACTGCCGCACGGCGCTGGGCGAGCAGGTGCAGGGATGGGTCGGGTGGCCGTAATAGCCGCACTTGCAGGGGTTCATGGCCGCGACCAATTGGAACCGGCTGGGGTAGGTGGCGCTGCCCGCCGCGCGGCTGACCGTGATCTGGCCGTCCTCCAGCGGCTGCCGCAGCACTTCGAGACTTTCGCGGGAAAATTCCGGCAGTTCGTCCAAAAACAGAACGCCGCAGTCGGCAAGGCTGCACTCGCCGGGGCGGAAGGTGGCCCCGCCGCCCGCCAGCGAAACGGCGCTGGCTGAGTGATGGGGGCTGCGGAAGGGGCGGCTCGTGATAAGCCCGCGCCCCTTGGGCAGCTGCCCGGCGATGGAATAGATCTTCGTCGTCTCCACGGCCTCGTCCCGGCTCAGCGGCGGCAGGATGCCGGGCAGACGCTTGGCCAGCATGGATTTGCCGGTGCCGGGTGCGCCGATCAACAGCACATTGTGGCCGCCTGCCGCCGCGATGACCATGGCCCGGCGGGCGAGGGGCTGCCCCATGACGTCCGCGAAATCGGGGGCGCTGTTCCAACTGTCGGCGGGGTCGAAGGGGAGGGGAACCGTCGGAACGATGGGCGTGACTCCGCGCAGTGCGTCCACCACCTCCCGCGCGGTGCGGGCCGGGTAGACCTTCATGGCAGTGCCGCCCGCCTCGGCGGCTTCGGCGGCGTTTTCGGCGGGGACGTAGAGGGCTTTGATGCCGTCTGCCGCTGCGGCCAGCGCCATAGGCAGCACACCGGACACTGGCCGCAGGGCACCATCCAGCGCCAGTTCGCCGAGGAAGGCGGTGTCGGCGGGCAGCTCCTCCAACTGGCCGGAGGAAGCCAGCACGGCCAGCAGCAGGGGCAGGTCGTAAACCGGGCCGGTCTTGCGGACATCAGCGGGGGCCAGATTGACCGTGATGTGGCGGTCCGGCCACTTGAAGCCCAGATTTTTGACGGCGGCACGGACGCGGTCGCCGCTTTCCCGCACGGCGGAGTCCGGCAGACCCACCAGCGAAAAGGCGGGCAGCCCGCCGGATACATCCGCCTCGACTGCAACAGCAAAGCCGTTCAGGCCGTTCAGACCGTAGCTTTTCAGGACAGAGTACATAAAATCTCCTTGCAGCACTCCCTATTGGAGGCATTTTAATTTTTTGCGGTTAAGAAGCGGCTAAGATTCTGGAAAAGTCTGCATTTCGACAGATTTCCATCTTGCTTTTCATTATAGTTTGGGGTATTGATAAAGTCAATGTGTGAAATCAATAGGAGGGAAGAAGTATGATCGTTAAGGAATCCTGTCGGTATGTCCGCTCTTACTCAGAGCTGGAAGGGCTGCAGCGGGCCCATACCCTGTGCTATTCTGCCCGCCGCACCGAAACGGGCATCGTGCTGGAATTGGCACTGGAAGAAGGCGGCGTGCGCTCGGCTCACAGGGCGCTGTGCCCCTCGGAAAATTTCCCACGGGCCATGCGGCTGATGAAATACCTGTACGAAAACGGCGTCGGGGCGGAGCAGTGGCTCGATGTGCTGAGCGACTACGGCCAGCAGTTCGTCAAACTGCCCACATTGAAAACGACCCAGACAGCCCAAATTGCGGAACCGGGCCGCCGATTTGTGGCATTTGTATGATTTATGCAGCAAAACTTCTTACATAATATGGAATTGACACAGCCCGGACAAGAGTTTATAGTATAAGTAGGTTTGGAAAAACTACCCTTTGGCAAAATCAATAAAGGTAAGGTGTGCAATATGTATCTGGATGAATATAAGCGCTGGCTGGCAGCGGATCTTGAGGACGCTGACCTGAAGCCCGAACTGGCGAAGATCGAGGGGAATGATGAGGAGATCAAGGATCGCTTTGCGGTGGCGCTGAAGTTTGGCACCGCTGGTCTGCGCGGCGTTCTGGGCGCCGGCACCAACCGGATGAACATTTACGTTGTCCGTCAGGCAACGCAGGGTCTGGCAAACTGGGTTAAGACGCAGGGTGGCAGCCAGACCGTCGCCATCAGCTACGACAGCCGCTTGAAGAGCGACATCTTCGCAAAGACCGCCGCCGGTGTTCTGGCCGCCAACGGCATCAAGGTCCGCATCTATGACGCCCTGATGCCCGTGCCTGCCCTGAGCTTTGCCACCCGTTACTACGAGTGCAACGCCGGCATCATGGTCACGGCTTCCCACAACCCTGCCAAGTACAACGGCTACAAGGCCTACGGCCCGGACGGCTGCCAGATGACCGATGACGCCGCCGCCATCGTCTACGACGAGATCCAGAAGACCGATGTGCTGACCGGGGCCAAGTACATCTCCTTCGCCGAGGGCGTGGAGAACGGCCTGATCCGCTTTGTGGGCGACGACTGCAAGAAGGCCCTGTACGACGCCATCGAGGCCCGTCAGGTGCGGCCCGGCCTGTGCAAGACCGCTGGCCTGAAGCTGGTCTACAGCCCGCTGAACGGCTCCGGCCTCGTGCCCGTCACCCATGTGCTGAACGACATGGGCATCACCGATATCACCATCGTGCCGGAGCAGGAGTACCCCAACGGCTACTTCACCACCTGTTCCTACCCGAACCCTGAAATCTTCGCCGCCCTGAAGCTGGGCCTCGACCTCGCCACCGAGACCGGTGCCGACCTGATGCTGGCCACCGACCCCGACGCCGACCGTGTGGGCATCGCCATGAAGTGCCCGGACGGCAGCTATGAGCTGGTCTCCGGCAACGAGATGGGCGTTCTGCTGCTGGATTACATCTGCGCGGGCCGCATCGAGAAGGGTACCATGCCGAAGAATCCCGTGGCCGTCAAGTCCATCGTTTCCACCCCGCTGGCCGACGCTGTGGCCAAGCACTACGGCGTGGAGATGCGCAACGTGCTGACCGGCTTCAAGTGGATCGGCGACCAGATCGCCAATCTGGAAGCAGCCGGAGAAGTGGACCGCTTCATCTTCGGCTTCGAGGAAAGCTACGGCTATCTGGCCGGCCCCTATGTCCGCGATAAGGACGCCGTCATCGGCTCCATGCTGATCTGCGAGATGGCCGCTTACTACCGCAGCATCGGTTCCTCCATCAAGCAGCGTCTGGAAGAGATCTACGCCCAGTACGGCCGCTACCTGAACAAGGTGGACAGCTTCGAGTTCCCCGGCCTGACCGGCATGGAGAAGATGGCTTCCATCATGCAGAAACTGCGTGACGAGCCGCTGACCGAACTGGCTGGCCACAAGGTCGTCAAGGTCACCGACTACAAGAAGCCCGAAGAGACCGGTCTGCCCGCAGCCAACGTCCTGATCTATACGCTGGAGAACGGTGCCACCGTCGTGGTCCGCCCCTCCGGCACCGAGCCGAAGATCAAGACCTACTTCACCACGCTGGGCAAGGATCTGGCCGAAGCACAGGCCCAGAAGGATGCACTGGCTGCTGCCATTGAGCCCATCCTGAAGTAAACGAAATCCATCAAGAGGAGCTGTTGAATGACTCCTTCCCACATCGTCTGCGCGAGGCCCCCTCCCAGAGGGGGCTGGCACAGCAGCGCTGTGACTGGGGGAGTGGTTCGGCAGCTCCATTTTTATTGCTCTGCGTGGTTGCAGTTTGTGGCGCAATACGTTATAATATTCAATGTATCAGTCTGCGCTTTGCAATGGGCGCAGAAAAACGGAAGACAGGTAGGTGTCAGAAGTGGAAAAACGTGTGACGGCGGTTCTGGTGGCCGCAGGTTCCTCCACCCGGATGGGGTTCGACAAGCTCAGCTTTGATCTGGGCGGGGAGACGGTGGTGCAGCGGAGCATCCGCGCCTTTGCCGAATGCCCTCTCGTGGACGAGATCGTGCTGGTGGCGGGCAAAAACCGGGAGTTTCTGGAGCAGCAGGCGGCCGCGTGCCAAAAGCCGGTGCAGGTCGTGCCCGGCGGGGCGACCCGCGCCGAGAGCGCGAAGAACGGCGTGCTGGCAGCCAGCGGCGAGATCGTGGCCGTCCACGATGCGGCCCGCCCCTTTGTGAGCGAGGCGGTCATCGAAGCCGCGCTGAACGCCGCCGCCCTGTGCGGGGCCGCAGCCCCGGCGGTGCCGGTGAAGGATACCGTCAAAACGGCAAAGCGGGGCGACGGCAAGACCGTGCCGGAAGGCTGCAGCGTCACCGAAACGCCCGACCGCAGCACCCTGTATGCGGTGCAGACGCCCCAGTGCTTCGACCGGGCCGCTTACCTCGCCGCGCTGGACGAGCTGGACGAAGAAAAGGCCCGCCTCGTCACCGACGATTGCAGCCTGTTTGAGCTGACCGGCCGCCCGGTGCAGCTGACGCAGGGCGACTACGCCAACCTGAAGATCACCACGCGGGAGGATCTGCCCCGCCCGGAACAGAAAGAAGGAACAAATATGCGCATTGGTCATGGTTACGATGTTCACCGCCTTGTGGAGGGCCGCAAGCTGATCCTTGGCGGCGTGGAAGTGCCCTTTGAAAAGGGTCTGCTGGGCCATTCGGACGCCGATGTGCTGGCCCACGCCGTTATGGACGCCGTGCTGGGCGCGGCGGCGCTGGGGGACATCGGCAAGCACTTCCCGGATACCGACCCGGAGTATTCCGGCGCCGACAGCCTCAAGCTGGCCCGCCGCGTGGCCGAGATCCTGCACGAGAATGGCTGGAAGATCGAGAACATCGACTCCACCATCCTCTGCCAGCGGCCCAAGCTGGCGGCCTACATCCCCGCCATGCGCGAAAAGCTGGCCGAGGCCTTCGGGCTGCCGGTGGACGCTGTGAGCGTCAAGGCCACCACCGAGGAGCATCTGGGCTTCACCGGCGAGGGGCTGGGCATCGCGGCGCACGCGGTGGCCCTGATCGAAAAGCTGTAAGCGGGAGAAAACATCGATGACTCTGAACTCGATCATAGCAAACTTCCAGACCTTCAAGCTGGCGGATCTGCTGGATATCATCATCATCGCGTTCCTGATCTATCAACTGCTGGGCATCATCAACCGCACCCGCGCCGGGCAGCTGGCCAAGGGCGCGCTGCTGGTGCTGGCGGTCTACTTGGTGGCAAACGTGCTGAACATGCGCACGGTGACGTGGCTGCTGAACTCCTTATTGCAGGTCGGCTTGCTGACGCTGGTCGTCCTGTTCCAGCCGGAGATCCGGCGCGCCTTGGAGCGGATGGGCCAGACCGACCAATGGGCCTCGAAGCTGTTTAACGTCAAGGGCCGCTACAATGACCCCAGCTTTAAGGGCGCATGGCGCAGTGCCATCATCGCCATCTGCGACGCCGCTGAACGCTTTTCCGAGACCAAGACCGGCGCGCTCATCGTGCTGGAGCGCAGCACCAACCTTTCCGAGATCGTCCGCACCGGCACGCCGGTGAACAGCGCGGTCAATCTGGAAGTGCTGGGCACCATCTTCTACGAGGGCACCCCCCTGCACGACGGCGCTGCCATCATCGAGAATGGCCGCATCAAGGCGGCGGGCTGCGTGCTGCCGCTTTCCAATAACCTTGACCTCGGCAAGGATATGGGCACCCGCCATCGCGCGTGCCTCGGCATTGCCGAAAACTCCGACGCCATCGCCATCGTCGTCAGCGAGGAGACGGGCATCATCTCCATGGCGAAGAACGGCGTCCTCATCCGCCACTTTGACCGCCAGACCCTGTACACCCGGCTCGTGGATGAGATGATCCCCAAGGAGACCGCCAGCGAGAAGACGGACAACAGCTGGAAAGGCCGTGTCCAGCGTCTGCTGAGCTGGGTCAACCAGAAAGAGGAGGAGCAGCCATGAGCAAGGAGCTGAACACGAACGGCACAAAGCCCGCCATCCAGCACACCAAGAGTCTGTTGGATGACCGCCGCATCCGCCTTCTGCTGGCCATCGTGGGTGCCATCGTGGCATGGATGGTCGTCACCATCGTGGTGCAGCCCGGCACCACCAAGACCATCGCCAATGTGCCGGTGGATTTCACTTACGATTCCGCCGCCTATACTTCGCGGGGCCTCAGCATCGTCAGCGCCCCGGAAAAATACGTCAACCTGAAAGTTTCCGGCGACGGCTACACCATCGGCAGTCTCTCGGCCTCCGATTTCGTGGTCTACCCGGATTGGTCCAGCGTCCGCGACAGCGGCGCGAAGACCCTGCACCTGCAAGTGCGGGGGGTCAACGGGCTGCTGAACGGCGTCACCGTCTCCATCGAGGGCGGGGACAACAGCGTGGATGTCGTTTTCGACGTGGTGGAGGAAAAGACCGTCCCCATCACCGTGACCACCAACTACCTGACCATCGCGGACGGGTATATCCTGTACGGCACCGAGCTTTCGAAGGAGACGGTCACCCTCTCCGGCCCCAGCACCGAGATCGATAAGGTCACCACCTGCACCGCCGAAGTTACCCACAACGGCGAACTGACCGAATCCGTCACGCTGGATACGGCCCTGCGGTTTTACACCAACAGCGGCAGCGAGGTGAAGTTCGAGTACACCACGAAGGAAGAGGAGAGCGTGGAGGTGACGCTGCAGGTCTACAAGATGGCGACGCTGCCCGTGGAGGTCAGCTTTATCAACGCCCCGCGGGACTTCGACTCCTCTGTGCTGACCTACTCGCTGAGCAAGCAGACCCTGAACGTGGCGGGTCCGGCTTCCCGGATCGACAAGCTTTCCACCCTGTCGGTGGGCACCATCGACCTGTCTACCTTCTCGCTGAACAAGGTGTACGAGATGCCCATCGAGCTGCCCAGCGATATCCGTCTGCTGGACAACATTACGAGCATCACCGTCAGCTTCGACTCCTCCAAGCTGGAAACGAAGACGATGAACCTGCCCTCCGAATGCGTGCAGGTGGTGAACCTGCCGTCTACCTACACCCTGACGGTGGAGACCGAGCGGCTGATGAACGTGACCCTCTGCGGCCCGGCCGGTGCGCTGGAAACGCTGACGCCGGAACAGGTCGTCATTGAGATCGACGCCGACGATTTCTCGGTGGCCATCGGCCAGCAGAACATCGCGTGCCGGCTGTATGTGCCCTCCAACGGCAAGATCTTCGCGCTGGGCAGCTATGTCATCCAGTGCAAGATCGAGAGTAACTAAAGAAAGCAAATGATATGATCTTAGTTCGTGATATCCGTCTGCCCCTCTCCGCCGGGGAGGAGCAGGCCTTTGAAAAAGCGCTGCATCTGGCGCGCATCCCCCGCGCAAAAGTCGGCCGCTTCGGCGTGTCGAAACTGTCGGTGGATGCCCGCCACGGGCAGCCGAAGCTGGTTTATACGGTCGCTGTAACGCTCAAAGACGAGGGTGAGGAATCTGCATTTGCAGGGGCCTCGCCCTGCGTTGCTATCCGCGGCAAGACCGATTTTTCCGTCGAGAACGGCGCGGAGCCCTTGGCCCACCGGCCCATTGTCTGCGGCCTCGGCCCGGCGGGGCTGTTCGCGGCGCTGCTGCTGGCCCGGCAGGGCTACCGGCCCATCGTGCTGGAGCGCGGCCCCGCGCTGGACGAGCGGGTGAAGGCGGTGGAGCATTTCTCCGCCAGCGGTGAGTTGGACGAAAACGCCAACATCCAGTTTGGCGAGGGCGGTGCGGGCACCTTTTCGGACGGTAAGCTGACCACCCGCATCGGCGACGCGCTCTGCGGCTTCGTCACCGAGGTGTTTTTGGAGCATGGTGCCCCGGCGGAGATTGCATGGAAGCAAAAGCCCCACGTCGGCACCGACCTGCTGCGGGGCGTCATCACCTCCATCCGCCGGGAGATCGAATCGCTGGGGGGCGAGGTGCACTTCAACACGGCCCTTACCGGCTTTGAGCGGCGGGACGGCAAGCTGACCGGCATCCAGACCACGCAGGGCAGCTTCCCCTGCGAGGCACTGGTCTTCGCGGTAGGGCACTCGGCGCGGGACACCTTCGGGATGCTGATGGACAGCGGCCTTGTGCTGGAGTGCAAGCCCTTCAGTGTTGGTTTCCGGGCCGAGCACCTGCAAAGCGAGATCGAAAAAAGCCTTTACCACGAGGCGGCGGGCCACCCGGCCCTGCCGCGGGGCGAATACCAGCTCTCGCAGCATGTGGGCGGACGGTGCGTTTACACTTTCTGCATGTGCCCCGGTGGTCAGGTCGTGGCGTCGGCCAGCGAGAAGGGCCGGGTCGTGACCAACGGCATGAGCTATCACGCCCGCAATGGCAGGAACGCCAACGCGGCGGTGGTGGTCAGCGTGGGGGCCGAGGATTTCGGGGCCGACCCGCGCCGGGCCATCGCATTCCAGCGGGAGCTGGAAGCCAAGGCCTACGCCGCCGGACGGGCGGGCGGAGAATATGCCGCCCCGGCGGAAAATGTTCAGAGCTTCCTTGAGGGCCGGGGTCAACTGACCATCGGCCGGGTGGAGCCCACCTACGACCGCGGCGTGGTCGCGGCAGACTTGGGGGCCTTGCTGCCCGGCGAGCTGACCGATACCCTGCGGGCCGGTCTGCGGGCGTATGAACGGAAAATTGCCGGTTACACCGCCCCGGAAGCGGTCCTCACCGGCCTTGAGACCCGCACCAGCAGCCCCGTGCGGCTGAAACGGGAAGAAAATTTTGAATCTGCCCAGCTTGCGGGATTGTATCCCTGCGGAGAAGGCGCGGGTTATGCGGGCGGCATCATGAGCGCCGCCGTGGACGGCCTACGGGTCGCCCGTGCGATCATCGGCCGGTATCGTCCGGCAGAAGGGTGAGAAAAATTTGATGAACGATCGTGAAAACGATAAAATGAGGGAAACAGAGGGCCGGCAGATCCAGCAGGAGCTGGAAAACCAGATGCGTGCCTTCGGCGATACCGTGTCGGACGCCTTCGCCCACGGCTTTGAGGGCCGGGGCATGGAGATCGGTGACCGGGCATGGGGCGTAGGAAAGGCTGCAGTCCATGCGGCAAAGCATATCTTTGGCCTGAAAAACGAACAGACCCCGGTGGAGCTTCTGCGTGCCGACGGCAAAAAGCGCTCCGACGCCGGCGTGGCCCTGCTGGTAGTGGGCATCACGTTCACCGTGATCTTTGGGCTGGGGACGCTGGGCTGCCTCATCGGGCTGGGCACTATTTCGCCGGCTGCTTTGGGCGACGTTGTGGTGTCGGCTGCTGAGGGCGGCGGCGTCCTGATGACGGGCACGGACTACGCTATGAACACCGTCTACAACGTGCTGGGCATCGTCAGCGGCGTGCTGGGCCTTGCCACGGCGGGCTTTGGCTGGATGACGGCCTGTGGTGCAGCCCGGATGAAGGCGGGCAGGCAGATGGGCCAGTTTGCCGACTACGCCGACAGCGTGGACTACCATAAGGGCCTGCCTGTTTCGATGCTAGCCGACCTGACCCAACAGAAACCGAAAAAAGTGCACAAGCGGCTGCAAAAATACATCCGCAAAGGCTGGCTGAACGCATGGCTGGACGACAAAACGGATACACTCTACCTGACCGCCGAGGATTACCGCGCGGCACAGGAGGCCCTCGCCGCCGAGCGCGCCCGCCCGGCCCCGCAGCCGGAGCAGGAGGCCGCGCCGGAAACGCCCCTCAACCTCGAAACGGCCCGCCGCTTTGCCAAGGTGCTGGAGCAGGAGCAGCAGCTCATGCAGGACGCACAGGGCGCAGAGGAGCTGGCCCATATGCAGAAGACCACCGAAGCCATCTGCGACTGGCTGGAGACCCACCCGGAAAGCCTCCCGAAAGCGCGGCGGTTCGCGGAATATTATATCCCTACCACCCTGAAGCTGCTCCACACCTACAACGATGTGCAGGGCCAGAAGGGGGACAACGCCGAGAGCATCCGCCGGGATATCGCGGGCATCCTGCACACGCTGAATCAGGCGTACAGCAACCTCTATGACAACCTGCTGTCCGATGTGGCGCTGGATGTTTCCAGCGAGATCGCGGCATTGCAGGGAATGCTGGCCAACGACGGCCTGACCGGGGAGGGACTGCAATGACCTACCGGGCATGGACCTTAAAACAATTTGACCGCGCCGCTCTCAAGGATCTGACCGCCGCCATCGCGGAGCAGAACACCGAAGAGCTGGAAATGAACGCCATAGACGACGAACCGTGGAGCGAGCAGAAGTACGCCGCCACGCTGGCCGCCCAGCAAAAGGAAGTGGGCTTGCTGGCGGGCATCCTTGCCGCCCGCGGCATCACCGACCCCACCGAGGCGCTGACCCTGCTGGCGGGGGAGGAAGAACTCAGCGACCCCATGCTTCTGACCGACATGGACAAAGCATGTGGCCGCATCCTCGAAGCCATCGACAAGGAACAGACCATCGTTGTTTACGGCGACTACGACGTGGACGGCGTGACCGCCACCGCCTTGCTCTACCAGCACCTCAAGGGGATGGGTGCCAGCGTCAAATGTATGCTGCCCAGCCGGGAGGGCGACGGCTACGGCCTTTCGAAAAACGCCATCCAGTCCATCCACGACAGGGGCTGCCAGCTCATCGTGACCGTGGACAACGGCATCTCCGCGCTGGAAGAGGCCGAGTTTGCGGCTTCGCTGGGCGTGGACCTGATCGTGACGGACCACCATCTGCCCCACGACGCCCTGCCCAAGGCGGTGGCCGTGGTGGACCCCCGCCGCGCCGACGACCACAGCCCCTTCAAGGGTTTGTGCGGTGCCGGGGTAGCCTTCAAGCTCTGCGCGGCGCTGGACGGCTGCCCGCCGGAGGAGATGCTGGATTACTGCGGCGACCTTGCCGCTGTGGGCACCGTCGCGGATGTGATGCCCCTGACGGGCGAGAACCGCACCCTCGTCAAGGCGGGCCTGAAATTGCTGCAGCAGACCGACCGGCCGGGCATCTCGGCCCTGCTGGAGGAAGTCGGCCTTGAGGGCAAGCCCATCACGGCCGAAAATGTCAGCTATGCCATCGCCCCCCGCATCAACGCGGCGGGCCGGATGGACAACGCTGTGACGGCATTGCAGCTCGTGCTCTGTGAGGACGAGGAACGCGCCGAGGAGCTGGCACATAAGCTGAACGAGATCAATGTCGCCCGGCAGGAGACCGAGCAGGAGATCGTCAAGGCGGCGCAGGAGCAACTGGACGCGGAACCCGCCATCCTCGAAGACCGGGTCATCCTCATCTGGGGGCGGGACTGGCACCCCGGCGTCATCGGCATCGTGGCCTCGCGCTTGGTGGAAAAGACCGGCCGCCCCGTCATCGTGGTGTCCGTGGACGAACACGGCGAGGGCAAGGGCAGCGGCCGCAGCGTGCAGGGCTTCAACCTCCACGAGTGCATCGCCTCCTGTGAGGACATCCTGCTCCGCTTCGGCGGGCACGCCATGGCGGCGGGCCTTTCGGTGCGGGAGGAAAATCTGCCCGAACTGCGCCGCCGCCTGAACGAGTGGGCCGCGCGGGAATGCGCGGTGCTCTTCACGCCGCCGCTGGAATGTGACCTGTCCATCCACCTCGACCGCATCACGGTGGAGTCGGTGCGCCGGCTGGAGCAGCTGGCTCCCTATGGGGCGGAGAACCCGACCCCGGTCTTCGTGCTGGAAAAGGCCGTCATCGACGGCATTTTCTCCGTCTCCGAGGGCAAGCACTGCCGCCTCCGTCTGCGGCAGGGGAACGCCAGCATCTACGCGGTCTGGTTCGGGATGCCCCCGGAGCAGCTGCCCTACACCATGGGCGATGTGGTGGATGCGGCAGTGAACCTCTCGGTCTACGAATCGCTCCGTGGGGCCCAGCTTTCGGGCCGGATCTTGGAGCTGCACCCGGCGGGTTTCGGCAACGCTGCCGCCGAGCAGACGGCGCTGGTCCAAGCGCTGCGCCGCGGCACCCCGCTTTCGGCAGAACAAAAAGCAAGGATCGCCCCGGAACGGAGCGATATCATCACGGTGTATCGCGAATTACAGGCCCGGCGCTGGCACGCCGAGGACCTGCAGCCCCTGTTCGCAAAACTGGGAGAGGAAAACACCGGTAAAATTCTAGTCGCGATCACGGCCCTCGAACAGGTGGGGCTCATCGCGGTCCGCGAGCGCAGCGGGGCAAAGTTCTGGGAGCTGGTGCCCGCAGAGGGCAAGAAGAACCTTGCCGATGCGCCCATCTTGAAATGTCTGGAGGAACGATAAGATGCCAGAGGGAAAAAGTATGCTGGACCCGGTCAAGCCGGAGGATTCCTATTCTGCAAAGACCCATCTGCACCAGCCAGTGCCGGAAATGGCCACGGTAGCGGCCACGGCTCTGCCCGCCGACGCGCCGGAGGCTGCCCTGCCCAGTGAGGTGCGCCCGGAGATCATCACGTGGGAAAAGCTGGTGGAGGCGATCCATGCCAGCGGCAAAGCCTACAACATGGAGATGATCGAAAAGGCATATGACCTTGCCAACGAGGCCCACAAGGGCGTCTGCCGCCGCAGCGGCGAGCCTTATATCTGCCATCCGCTTGCGGTGGCCCGCTTGGTGCTGGACCTCGGCATGGATACCGAGAGCATCGCGGCGGCTCTGCTGCACGATGTGGTGGAGGATACCCCCACCACGCTGGACGACCTGAAAGCCGCCTTCGGCGAGGAAGTGGCCCTGCTGGTGGACGGTGTTACCAAGCTGACCAAGATCCAATTCTCCAACATCGAGGAGTTACAGGCCGAGAACTTGCGCAAGATGCTGCTGGCCATGAGCCGGGATGTCCGGGTCATGATCATCAAGCTCTGCGACCGGCTGCACAATATGCGCACCGGCGACGCTTGGCCGGAGCAGAAGCGCCGGGATAAGGCCCGCGAGACCATGGAGGTCTACGCTCCCATCGCCAACCGCTTGGGCATCCTGAACGTGAAGGAGGAGCTGGAAGACCGCAGCCTCCATTACCTCGACCCCGTGGGCTACAACGAAATCAGCAAGATGCTGAGCGAGCGGGCGGGCGAGGAGTTCCTTGCCGGGGTGTCGGGTGTCATTGAGCGCCGCTTGGAGGAAAGCGGCATCGAAGGGGCCACCATCAAGCGCCGCGTCAAGAGCATTTACGGCATCTACCGCAAGACCATCATGCAGAACAAGTCCTTCGACGAGATCTATGATATCTATGCGGTCCGCATCATTCTGGATACGCTGGCCGAGTGCTACAGCACCTTGGGCCTGATCCACGATATGTACCACCCGCTTCCCAACCGCTTCAAGGACTATATTTCCACCCCCAAGCCCAACGGCTACCAAAGCCTTCACACCACCGTCATCGGCCACGAGGGCATCCCCTTTGAGGTGCAGATCCGCACCCGCAAGATGGACGAACAGGCCGAGTACGGCGTGGCGGCTCACTGGAAGTACAAAGAGGGCCTTGACGGCCACGACAAGCTGGACGAGCGGCTGGCGTGGGTCAGCCAGCTTCTGGAAAATCAGCGCGTCAGCGAGGATTCCGGCAACCTGCTGCATGATCTGAAGAGCGACCTGCTGCCCGAAGAGGTCTTCGCCTTCACCCCGAAGGGCGATGTCATCAACCTGCCCGCCGGGGCCACCTGCATCGATTTCGCCTATGCCATCCACTCCGCCGTCGGCAACCGGATGGTGGGCTGCAAGGTCAACAACCGGATGGTCCCCATCGACCACATCGTGTCCACCGGCGAGATCATCGAGGTCATCCTCGGCTCGGCGGACAAGGGCCCCAGCCGCGACTGGCTCAAGATCGTGCGTACCAGCGAGGCCAAGAGCAAGATCCGCAACTGGTTCAAGAAGATGCGCCGGGAGGAGAACATCCAGCAGGGCCGCGATGCGCTGGCCCGCGAGCTGCGCCGGGAAATGATCTTCATCCCGGACGACGAGCTGGATGAATTTATCAGCAGCTGCTGCCGCCGTTTGCGCCAGAACAACGCCGAGGAGCTGTATGCGGCCATCGGCTATGGCGGCATCACCATCGCCAACTGTCTGCCCAAGCTGAAAGAGGAGTGGCAGAAGCGCAAGAGCGAGGAAGACAAGAGCGAGCAATTGGCCAAGGTGGACCTGAGCCGTGTCCACGCCACGGACGGTGTGGTGGTGGAGGGCTTCGACAACACCCCCATCAAGTTCGCCAAGTGCTGCTCGCCGCTGCCCGGCGATCCCATCGTGGGCTTCATCACCCGTGGCTTCGGCGTCTCCATCCACAAGCAGAGCTGCGTGAACGCCATCGCCAGCATGAAGGACCCCTCCAACGCCCCCCGCTGGGTCAAGGCTTACTGGGCCGACAGCGTGAAGGACAGCTACAAGGCCGGCCTTGAGATCGTGGCGCTGGACCGCAATGAGCTGCTGCGGGATGTGCTGAGCGCACTGGCCGATATCCGGGTGCCCATCTACACGATGAACGCCCGTCAGGTGGAGAATAACTGTGCCGTGGTCAGCCTGACCATCGGCATCAACAACACCGAGCACCTCAACCGGGTGGTGGCCCGCCTTTCCAAGGTCAAGGATGTGCTCAAGGTCACAAGGAGTTAATATGCGTGCAGTCATTCAGGCCGTTTCGTCGGCCAGTGTCCGGGTCAACGGGGGCGAACCCCGTGCCATCGGCCCCGGCCTCGTCATCCTGCTGGGCGTCCGGGATACCGACACGCTGGACATCGTGCCCAAGCTGGCCGAAAAATGCGCGGGGCTGCGCATCTTCAAGGATGAAAACGACAAGCTGAACCTCAGCGCCAAGGATCTTGGGTATTCGGCGCTGGTGGTCAGCCAGTTCACCCTTTACGGCGACACCAAGAAGGGCTTCCGGCCCAGCTTCATCCACGCGGCCAAGGCCCCGCTGGCGGTGGATGCCTACGAGATGTTCCTCGCCGAGATGGGTCGGCAGGGGCTGAAGGAAGTCCGGCACGGAGAGTTCGGGGCCGACATGCAGGTGGCGCTGGTGAACGAGGGCCCCTGTACCATCGTCATCGACACCGACGAGTGGAAAAAGAAGGAGTAAAAGGAGCGTATCATGCAGGCATTTCATCTGATCGGCGCTGCGCCGTTCTATACCAACAGCTTCCTGCTCATCACCGAGGCAGATCACGCGGTCATCATCGACCCCGCCGCCGAGGTGCAGGAGTACGATAAGATCCTGCGGGAGAAGGGCGCGGTGCTGACCCATATCCTGTGCACCCACGGCCACTACGACCATGTGGGCAGCGCGGGCGTCCTCAGCCGCGAGTGGGGCGCAAAGGTCTGGTGCGAGCCCGCCGACTGCGGCGGCACCCAGTTCTTCCCCCTGAAAGGTGCCGATTTTGGCTACGAGGAGGGCAGCAACTTCACGGTGGATGAACTGACCTTCACCGTGTGGCACACCCCCGGCCACACCGAGGGCAGTGTCGTGCTGCTGTGCAGCACATATCTCTTCGTGGGGGATACGGTCTTTCAGGGCAGCATCGGCCGCACCGACCTTGAAGGCGGCAGCAGCCGCAAAATGGACGAGAGTCTGCGCAAGTTCGCGGCCCTGCCCATCCCCAAGGAGACCCAGCTTCTGCCCGGCCACGGGGATTTCTCTACCTACGGCGAGGAGCTCAAGACCAATTTCTATATCCGAAATGCACTGCGGAACGCATAAAAAGGCGGAATAACATGAAAATTTATATCACAGGGCTGGCATCTGGGTACGAGGTCGAGCACCTTGTCCGGCTGTTTTACCCCATGGCTCCCCTTACGCTGACCCCGCCGGAGGACGGCGAGGACTGCGTCTGGGCGGAACGCAGGGCGGACGGCCTCTTCGCGCGGGTGCACGAGCACGGCGGGGAGAAGGCGGCATCCGCCCCGCTGCCGGGGCCGGACGGCGAGACCGAAGCCTTTGCCCTTGCCAGCCTGACCTATGACCTGCTGCGGGCTTGGACGGGCATCCGCCCGCCGTGGGGCAAGATGACCGGCGTGCGGCCGGTCCGCCTCGTCCACGACAAGCGGGCGGCGGGCTGGAGCGAAGCGGAGATCGACCGCTTCTTCCTTGACCGGTTCGACTGCTCGGAGCAGAAGTATCGGATGGCCAAGGCCATTGCCGATCTACAGGAGCCCATCCTGCGCCTCGGCAGCGAGCCCAAGACCTACAGCCTTTACCTCGGCATCCCGTTCTGCCCCTCCCGGTGCAGCTATTGCAGCTTCGTGAGCTGCAACCTTGACCGGGACCGCGAGCTGGTGCAACCCTATGTGGACTGCCTCTGCCGCGAGGTGCAGGAGATCCGGGCTCAGGCCGAAAAGGCGGGACTGCGGCTGTGCAGCATCTACATCGGCGGCGGCACCCCCACCAGCCTTTCGGCAGATCAACTGCGGCAGCTCATGGGCACCGTGCGGGAGAATTTCGACCTCTCCAAAGTGGTGGAGTACACCGTGGAAGCGGGCCGCCCCGACTGCACCGACGCCGAAAAACTGGCGGTCATCAAGGAGTACGGGGCTACCCGGATCTCCATCAACCCCCAGACCTTCTCGGACGAGGTACTGGCGAACATCGGCCGGAAGCACTCGGCGCAGGACATTCTGGACTGCTACGCCGACGCCCGGCGGGCGGGCCACGACGACATCAACATGGACCTCATCGCGGGTTTGCCCGGCGACACGGTGGAAGGCTTTGAGCACAGTCTCCGTCAGGCCATCGCGCTGGACCCGGAGAACATCACCGTCCATACCCTGACCCTCAAGCGGGCATCCCGCATCGTCATCGAGGACCAGAAAGAGAACAACTACGCCGACGTCGCCGCTATGCTGGAAAAATGTCATCTGCTGGCGGAGGCGGGCTACCGGCCCTACTACCTCTACCGCCAGAAGAACACCCTGCAGAACCTCGAAAACGTGGGCTGGTGCAAGCCGGGCCACGAAGGGTATTACAACATCTATATCATGGAGGAAGTCCAGACCATCCTTTCCGCGGGCGCCGGCGGCAGCACCAAGCTGGTGGCCGACGGCGGGAAACGGATGCAGCGCATCTTCAACTTTAAGTATCCGACCGAATACATCCAGCGCTTTGCGGAGGTTCTGGAACGGAAAAAAGGAGTGGCTGATTTTTATGATCACGATTTGGGTCCCAAAACGTCTGGTAGAGATTGACCTGTATAACATCGCTGCCCGCAGCCCGGAGCAGCTTGCCGAAATGAGCGAGCGCAGTTACCGCGAGCGGGTGCGCTATGCGGCGGAGAAGGTCCGCTTTTCCGGCACCAAGATCGTCATGCTCACCGGCCCGTCGGCCAGCGGCAAGACCACCTCGGCGCACAAGCTGGCCGAGGAACTCGTCCGGCAGGGGACACCGGCCCATGTGGTCAGCCTCGACAACTTTTTCCGGGGCGCGGAGTTCTACCCCCGGCTGCCCGACGGTACGCTGGACTACGAGAACCCCGATACCATGGATCTGCCCCTCATCAAGCAGTGTCTGCATGAGCTGAGCGAGACGGGGAAGACCAGCCTGCCCATCTACGATTTCACGCAGGAAAAGCGCTCGGACGAGACGGAAGCCGTCGATCTGCAGGGCGGCGTCTGCATCGTGGAGGGCATCCACGCCCTCAACCCGGAGCTGACCAGCCTCGTCCCCGGCGAGGAAGTGTACCGCATCTATGCTGGTCTGCGGGAGGAATACTGCATCGACGGCCGCCGGGTCATCAACACGCAGGACATCCGCCTGTGCCGCCGCACCCTGCGGGACGCTGCCGCCCGCGGCCGCAGCCCCGAAAAGACCCTTGCCATGTGGGACCGGGTGATGGACGGCGAGACGCGGTATATCAAGGGCTTCAAGACCACGGCGGACTTTTTGCTGGACACTTCCTTTACCTACGAGATGGGCCTCATCGCCCAGCTTTTGCAGAAGGTGCGCCGCCAGTTCGTGCTGGAGGGCCATAACGCCGAGCTGTGGGACGAGACGGCCCGCCGCTTCGAGCATGTGGCACCCCTGCCGCTGGACCTGCTGCCCGCCGACAGTATGCTGCGGGAGTTCTACGGCGGTGAAGTAAACTGACGACCCTTCGTCCGCCTTTTGTGCAAATGCGAAAAAACTGTTTCCAAATCCGCACGAAACTGTAAAACTTGCGGCAGATTCGTTGCAATCAGCGGTGGAGTGCGCTATAATGGGGCCATCATCCGGAAAGCACAGGAGGGGAAGACCCTCCGCTGAGAGAGGTGTCTATTATGGATTTTAATAAGCTCAAGGAAATGGGTCTGGAATACGCCGAAAAAGGCAGGAATGCAGCTATGGATCTGGCTGAGCGCGGTAAAACGCAGGCAAAGATCGTGAACGAGCAGACCAAGCTCGCCAAGGCGCAGCGCCAACTGGGCGCACTGGTCTACAGCCTCGCCAAGGGCAATGAGGAAAACCAGCCCCTCGTCGATAAGTACATCGAGATGATCGATGCCATCGAGAAGGACTTGGCCGACCTGCGTGCCAGCCTCGACACCCCGGCGTCGGAAGCTGCCGCAGAGCCGGAGGCCCCCGCTGCGGCCGAGAGCACGACCATCGAGTTCCCCATCGAGCCGGAGCAGAAGGCAGAAAAGAAGACCTGCCCCCAGTGCGGCGCTCCCGTTTCGGAGGATGCGCTGTTCTGCAATAAGTGCGGCGCACAGCTGTGACCAAAACCGGAAAATCAAAGCCCAGACCGGGCGGTGTCCCCGTGGGATGCCGCCCGTTTTTGTGCCAAAGTGTGAAAAATCTGGAAACATTTCGGGCGAATGGTCGGAAAATGGGCTTGTCCCCTTGAAAAAAGGCGGATTCTGCGATACAATAAAGCCCTACTTTTGGAGCAGAAAGGAACACCACCCATGCAGGATTGGCCGGAGCGCGAACACTATACGGCGGAAGACCTCATCCAGATCATCCGCATCCTGCGGGACCCGGAAGCGGGCTGCCCGTGGGACAAGGTGCAGACGCATCAGTCCATTCGGAAGAACTTTCTGGAGGAGACCTGCGAGGCGCTGGAAGCCATCGATGCCGACGACGCGGCCATGCTGCGGGAAGAGCTGGGTGATGTGCTGATGCAGGTGGCGTTCCACACCGTCATGGAGGAGGAGCGGGGTCGGTTCGATTTCGAGCAGGTCTGCCGCGAAGTGTGCGAGAAGCTGGTCTTCCGCCACCCGAACATCTTCACCTCCTCGGCGGCGGAAAACGCCGGAATAAATGGCTGGGATGCGCTCAAAAATAAGGAAAAGGGCCGCCGCACGCTGGCCGATGAGCTGGACACCGTGCCCGCGACCCTGCCCGCCTTGATGCGCGCCCAGAAGCTGCAGAAGCGGGCGGCGGGCCGGGGCCTTGGCGTCACGACCACCGAGGGCGCAGCGGCTGCCCTGAAACAGGCCGAGCAGGACTGGGACGCGGCACCGGCCCCGAAGGCCGAACAGGCGGGGAAGCTGCTCTTTGCTGCCGTCAACGCCATCCGGCTGGCAGGACTGGACGCCGAAGAGGCGCTGACCTTTGCCTCCAAGCGGTTCCGGGACGAGCTGCTGGCAGACCAAACGTGATCGAACGGGTATCAGGCCGAAACGCCTGCTCCGATAGATAGAAAATGACGAGTACAATTTTGTGGAGGTTTACTATTATGACCAAGACTGATCTGATCGCACAGGTTGCGGCAAACACCGAGATGAGCAAGAAGAGCGCAGAACTGGCTGTCAACGCCGCATTCGACGCCCTGAGCAAGGCAATGGCAGAGGGTGAGAAGATCACCATTTCCGGCTTCGGCACCTTCGAAGTCCGTGAGCGCGCAGAGCGTCAGGGCATCAACCCCCGCACCCGCGAGCCCATCACCATCGCTGCTTCCCGCAGCATCGTGTTCAAGCCGGGCAAGGCTCTGAAGGACACCCTGTAAGTTCGATTTTTGCCGCCGGGGCCGCAGATGGTTCCGGCGGTTTTTCTTTGGAGGAACCTATGAGATTAGACAAATACCTGAAAGTTTCGCGGCTGATCAAGCGCCGCACCGTGGCAAACGAGGTGGCCGACGCGGGCCGCATCCTCATCAACGGCAAGATCGCCAAGGCCAGCCAAGCCGTCAAGGAAGGGGACATCATCGAGGTCACCTTCGGCAACCGGCCCATCAAGGTGAAGGTGCTCTCCGACATCGAACCCCGCACCAAGGACGTGGCGCGGGAGATGTACGAAATCATTTCCGAATAAAGCGCGGCCTTTGGGAGAGCCGGCACGCGCAGCGTGATGGAGAGGGCAAGCCTGTCACAGGACACATACTCGCTTCGGGATCTGCATACGCTGGATTCAGAAGGAGAACTGCGCCATGACAAAAACGACCGAAAAGACCCCCGCCGTGCCCCATGACCTGATCTTGGAGAGCCGCAGCAAGCTGACCCTGACCGGGGTGAAGCGGGTGCTGCGGTGCGACGCCGACAGCGCCGCCATCGAGACGAGCAAAGGGGTGCTCCACCTTGCCGGGGCTGAGCTGAGCGTGACCAGCCTGAACCTCGAAAGCGGGGAAGTGCGGCTCACCGGCCGCATCGACGCGCTGGAGTATACCGCTGAGCGCACGCCGGGCGGCTTCCTGCGCCGTCTGCTCCGCTGATGGCTCCGGCGCTGGACATCACCCTTGTCGGGCAGGAAATGGCCGCCTGTGCGGCGCTGGGGGCAGCCCTCGGCGGGGCGCGGGCCCTGTTCCCCGAAAAGGGGCGGGCTGCGTTCCTGCCGGACGTGCTGTTGGTGGGGGCGCTGCTGCTGGGGCTGCAAAGCTACGCGGCGGCCTTGAGCGCGGGCGGGGTGCTGCGGTGGTATCAGCTGGCGGCGGCAGTTCTGGCCGCAGCGGTGGTGCACAAGCTGCTGTGCGGGCCGATGCAGTTTGCCCGGAAGATGCTGTGGGCACCGGTGCATTTGCTTGCTGCCCGGTGGGCGGCTGGGCGCGCGGCACGGAAAAACCGCGCCCGTGAGCGCAAACGCGCAAAACGGACCGCAAAAAACCCAAAAAAGAACTTGCCAAGACCACAGCGGATGTTGTATAATTCTAACGTATCAAAGTAAGAGTACAGGCGCATCGGGCCTGCTGATTTCAGGGGGCACTGAGTTATGATGAATCCCGGCCGCAAAAAACGCAAGAAGAATACCGTGCTGCGCACGGTGTTCCGGCTGTTCTTTTTCTTGCTGCTGCTCAGTATGCTGGCAGCGTACATCTCCAATCAGGTAGCCATCAGCTCCAAACGCGCAGAGCTGCAGACCCTGAACGAGCAGATCGAACAGCAGCAGACCAAAAACGAGGAGCTGCAGCGCATCCTCAGCGGCGACGCGGACGATGTGACCGAATGGGTCGCCCGTGATTCTTACAATTATGCGGCCCCCAACGAGCGCATCTTCGTGGATGTGACCGGCAACTGAGAAACGGGGCCGGACGGCTCCGGGCGGCTTTGCGGCCAACACCGGGGCAGCCACCAAAAAAGAGAGCAAGGAGTATTGAGTTTTGGCGATTGAGGTAGGGAACGTATTTGAAGGCCGTGTCACCGGCGTAAAGCCTTTCGGCGCTTTTGTTGCGCTGCCGGAGGGCCGGGTGGGCATGGTCCACATTTCCGAAGTGTCCAATGAATATGTGCAGGACATCGCAACCGTTCTGCACGACGGCGATACCGTGAAGGTGCAGGTCATCAATGTGGCACCGGACGGCAAAATTGCGCTGTCCATCAAGCGGCTGCTGCCGCCCCCGCCGCGTCCGGCTGGCCGTGACCGCGGCCCCCGCCCCGGCGGCGCACGCCCCAACGGCCCCCGCGAGGGTGGCCATTTTGGCGGACAGCGGGGTGGACGCCCCCCGCGGGAAGGTGGGCGCGGCCCGGCCCGTGAGGCAGCTCCCCGCGTGTGGCAGCCCAAGGCCCCGGCCAAGAGCGATAACCTGAGCTTTGAGGATATGATGAGCCGCTTCAAGAGCCAGAGCGAAGAGAAGATGGCCGACCTCGACCATGAGACCAACAACCGCCGCGGCGGCGGTTATGCACCGCGCTCCCGCCGCGGCCGCTGAAAGGAAACCCAAGAATGTCTGCAAAATTTGAACTGATCGCGCCCTGCTTCTTTGGCTGCGAGGCGACGGCGAACTTTGAGCTGCGCCGCATCGGCGCGGAAAATATCCGGGTCAGCGATGGCCGCCTGACCTTTTCCGGCGGGCCGGAGATGATCGCGGCGGCGAACCTGAACCTGCGCACGGTGGAGCGGGTGCTGCTGCTGCTCAATACCTACCCGGCTTCCACCTTCGATGAACTGTTCGACGGGGTGTATGCGATCCCGTGGGAGGAGTTCCTGCCCGCAGATGCGGCCTTCCCGGTCACCGGTTCGTCCCTGAACAGCCAGCTCACCAGCGTGCCCGCGTGCCAGAGCATCATCAAAAAGGCTGTGGTCAAGCGGCTGATGACCAAGCACCACACCTCCGTTCTGCCGGAGACCGGCGCGGAGTATAAGATCCGCTTCATGCTGCGGAAAAATGTCTGCGAGATCATGCTGGATACCACCGGCGACGGGCTGCACAAGCGCGGCTACCGGCGCAATGCCATGGAGGCCCCCATCCGGGAGACGCTGGCGGCTACCATCGCCGACCTTGGCCGGGTCCGCCGCGACAGCCTTGTGGAAGACCCCTTCTGCGGCAGCGGCACATTGCTGATCGAAGCAGCCCAGAAAGCCATGAACATCGCCCCCGGCCTGAAGCGTCGCTTCGCCGCCGAGCGCTACAGCTTCGTTCCGGCGGCCATCTGGGCCCAGCAGCGCCAGAAGGCGCTGGCCGAGTCCAAGCTGGATGTGGGCTTCGAAGCCTTTGGCTATGACATCGACCCCGCCGCCGTGGCGCTGGCCAACGCCAACGCCAAGCTGGCCGGTGTGGAAAAGCGCTGCCACTTCGAGGTGGCGGATGTGTCGGACTTCGAGGCAAAGGCCGAAGCCATCGTCCTGACGAATCCTCCCTACGGCGAGCGGATGAGCACCATCGAGGGCGCCGCCAAACTGGCCCGGACGCTGGGCCGGCAGATGGAGGCACACCCCTGCGCGGGCGTGTATGCCATCACCGCCGATATGGAGTTCGAGAGCCACTACGGCAAGCGAGCCAACAAGCGCCGCAAGATGTACAACGGCATGATCCCTTGCCAGCTGTATATGTACTACGAGGCCCCCAAGTTTGAGCACAAGGCAAAGCCCATGCCCAAGCAGGGCTTCGACGGCAAGCGCACCCATTTTGAGAAAAAATAAGCAAAAGTAATACTTTGCAGCCGCACCGGACCGAAAAGTTTGGTGCGGCTGCTGTTTTTCCGGAGCGGACGGGAGGCGAATCTTTTACAATTCGTCAGTTGAATAAAGTGACGAAAAAGGGTATACTTGTACCACTGTAAGAATGTGCAGCACTTTGGCTGCAGGAAAGGGAGAACGGCAATGGAAGGACGCATGAGACCCTATCTTCCGGAGCTTACCATCCGCGATTACAATACCTATTTATGGTATCTGCGGGGGGTGCGCTGGCAGATGTACCGGAGCTACGGGCTCTACTCGTGCCGGCTGCAGCAGCACAATGGCGTTCTGTTCGCCCTCTTGGCGGACAGCTTGGCGGGCCGCCCCGCCACCTGCAAGGCCCAGCGGCTGCCCGGCACCCTCTGCCGCAAGCAGATGATGTGCCAGACGCAGGGCATCCGGCTGGCGGCACAGGTGGAAATCATGCTGGGGTGGCATAAACTGCAGGACCGCCGGTGGGACGAGCTGCCCCTCCGGGGCCGGCTGCGCCGCGCCGTGGACCGCGCCCTTCTGCGCGGAGCCTATGAAAAGGCGGTCAAGGAAAATCCTGCGCTGGAACGCTTGTTCGGGCAGGAACAGGAACAGGCGGTGGTCCAGATGAACCTGAATGCCAACAACTACACCGTCGCCGCCGAACCTATGAGCAACATCTACGGCGCGCTCTACTCCACCCTCGCCACCGATGACCCCGGCCAGCGCAAGAGTATGCGCTACATCGGCAGCTGCATCGGCCGGGTGTTCTATCTGCTGGAAAAGGCTGCCCGCGTGGAGGACGACCGCAAGGTGGGCCGCTACAACGTCTTTCTGGTCAACGGCATCAACGGAAAGGAAGAGGCGCTGGAAAATGCGCGGCGTCAGGCGCTGGCCGCAGCAAACGACCTTGTCCGTGCCTACAGTATGTTAGATGTAAAGTTGAACAAATCGCTCATCGACAACATCATGATCCTCGGTCTGCGCCACGCAGTCGATCCGCTGGACGCCGGGAACCAGCCGGTGCGCTGGGAGCTGCCGTGAAGGGCCGCAAGAGCTGGGCCATGGCCTACTGCGGCATGGCAGCAGCCCTTTGCGTGGCGCTGATGCTGCTGGGGGCGGTGGTGCCGGTGCTGATGTTCATCGCGCCCGCCGTGGCAAGTCTGCTGATCGCGACGGTCTGTATGGAGTGCGGGATGAAGATGGCGCTGACGGCCTACGGCGCGGTGAGTCTGCTCAGTCTGCTCTTCGTGCCGGACAAGGAAGTGGCCCTCGTCTTCGTCTTCCTGCTGGGATACTATCCGCTGGTCAAACCGAAGCTGGAGCGCATCCGCCCCAAGCTCCTGCGGGGGGCGTGCAAGCTGCTGCTCTGCAACGGGGCCGTGCTGGCCATGTACGGGCTGGTGCTGCTGCTGGTCCCGGCGGGCAGCATCTCGCAGGAGCTGCGCACCACGGCGCTGGCGGTCTCGCTGGCGACGCTGGCCATGGGCAATGTGGCTTTTTTGCTGTATGACCGCGCGATCCATAATTTATTGCAGCTCTACCGTCTCGTCTGGCAGCCGAAGCTGCATAAGATGCTGGGGAAGTAACTCCTTCCGTCATTGCTGCGCAATGCCACCTCCCTCTGGGAGGGAGGCTTTTAAGGCCCTCTCTTAGAGGGGGCTGACGCGGCATAGCCGCGGCTGGGGGAGTTGAATTTACTTGAAAGAAGGAATGCTGCTTTTCGTTGACGCCAAGCGCCGGGCCACGCGGGTGACAGCCGCGAGGGTGACGAGGAGAGGAATCATCGAAAGTTTCGGCGGATGTTTCTCCGGTTGAATGGGCTATACCAGCCGCAAAAAGGGGCAAAAAACGGCAGTGATACCGCAACAGATCCCCTTGAACGAAAGCCATACAAAAACATAAAATGAACTAGGAAAGCTGACAGCCGCACTGTGCGCATTCTGCGCCGGGCTGTCGGTCTGGAGGTATTTTGTATGTGTGGCATTGTTGGTTATGTGGGCAAGCGCAACGCGCAGAATGTTCTGCTGGACGGCTTGGAGAAGCTGGAATACCGCGGGTATGACTCCGCCGGTGTCGCATTGGCGCTGGAGGGCGGCATCCGGGTGGTCAAGAGCAAGGGCCGCCTTGCCGAGCTGCGGAAAAAGCTGGAGCTTCAGGCGCTGGCCGAAAGCCGCTGCGGCATCGGACACACCCGCTGGGCCACCCATGGCGAGCCCAGCGACGTGAACAGCCACCCCCACTCCACCCCGCGGGTGAGCATCGTCCACAACGGCATCATTGAAAATTACGGCATCCTGAAAGAGCGGCTCATGGCGAAGGGCTACACCTTTGAGAGCGAGACGGATACGGAAGTGCTCGTCAAACTCATCGACAACTGCTATGAGGGCGAACCGCTGAAAGCGCTCCACGAAGCGCTGGGCATGGTGCGGGGCAGCTACGCGCTGGCCGTGCTGTTCAAGGATTTCCCCGATACCGTCTTTGCCGTCAAGCGGGAGAGTCCCCTCATCGTCGGCTGGGGCGAGGGCGAAAACTTTGTGGCGTCGGATATCCCGGCTCTGCTGAAGTATACTCGGAAGTACAGCGTCCTCGAAGAGGGCGATCTGGCCGTGGTGACCGCTGGGAGCATCCAATTCTACAACGAGTTCGCCGAGCCGGTGGAGCGGGAAGTGCTGACCGCCGACTGGGACATGGAAGCGGCTGAAAAGGGCGGCTACCCGCACTTTATGCTCAAGGAGATCAACGAGCAGCCCGCCGCGATCACGGCGACGGTCAGCCCCCGCGTGGAGAACGGTCTGCCGGATCTGCGCATTCCGGAATTGTCGGACGAGGTGCTGCGGGGCATCGGCACCATCCATCTGGTCGCCTGCGGCACCGCCATGCACGCGGGCATGGTGGGCAAGGCGGCCATCGAAGCGCTGGCCCGTGTCCCCGCCGAGGTGGACATCGCCAGCGAGTTCCGCTACCGGAACCCGATCCTGCGGCCCAACGATCTGGTCATCATCATCAGCCAGTCCGGCGAGACCAGCGACACGCTGGCCGCCCTCAAGCTGGCCAAGAGCCGGGGTGTGCCGGTGCTGGCCATCGTTAACGTGGTGGGCAGCTCCATCGCCCGCGCGGCGGATCATGTGCTCTACACCTATGCGGGGCCGGAGATCGCCGTGGCATCCACCAAGGCCTACACGGTGCAGATGTGCGTGCTTTACCTGTTTGCCTTCCGGCTGGCGCTGGCCCGCGGGGAGCAGACGGAAGCTGAGATCCGCCGCCTGACCGCCGAGCTGCTCCGCGCCAGCGAGGTCATCAAGCCCCGTCTGGCCGACTGTGAGCAGATCAAGTACCTCGCCAGCCGGTTCGTCAACACCCAGAGCTGCTTCTTCATCGGGCGCGGGTTCGATTACTCCCTCTCGCTGGAGGGCAGCCTGAAGCTGAAGGAAATCAGCTACGTCCACTCGGACGCCTACGCCGCCGGAGAGCTCAAGCACGGCACCATCAGCCTCATCACCGAGGGGGTGCCGGTCATCGCGCTGGCGACCCAGAAGCAGGTCTACGAAAAGACCATCTCCAACGCCAAGGAGACCAAGAGCCGGGGCGCAAAGGTCCTGCTCTTCACGACGAAGGATGCCGTAGTGCCGGAGGGTGTGGCGGATTATGTGGTGCGGCTGGATGATTACGACGACCTGCTCATGCCGCTGCAGCTTATCGTGCCGCTGCAGCTCTTTGCCTACTATATGGCGGTCCTGCGCGGCTGCGACGTCGATAAGCCCCGCAACCTTGCCAAGAGCGTGACCGTGGAATAAGGATAAGAATACAGCGCCCGGAAGGCGGCAAAACCTTCCGGGCGCTGTTTGCATGTCTGCGTTTGCCTCAGCCGAGGGTGACGTCCAGAAAGAAAAATTTTCGGGGATGCCACGGAAGCAGAAGCACTGCTTTTTGAAACTTCCCAGCCAAATGCTTGACAAACTCGGAAAAAAGAGGTAAACTAATCAAGTCATCCGACATACATTCATCAATGTGGGCCTATAGCTCAGTTGGGAGAGCGTTCGGTTCGCATCCGAGAGGTCAAGGGTTCGAATCCCTCTAGGTCCACCAATTTGCCGCATCGTTTTGTACGATGCGGCGTTTTTTATGCCTAAAAACTTTGGCAGACCGTGCCGGGCTCCGAACCCTGAAGTCGGATGCGAATCGGGTGGGGTCATCAATGTACTTTTTGAAAATCCATCGGTTTCACGCTTCTTTCTTTGAATTTTGCAGAGTTCTGCGGGCAAGTGCATCGCTTTTATGCCCCCTTCTCGGAAATTTCTTCAAAAATCTCCGCACCATCGTAGGTTGACACAGCCTTGAGCTGCTCCACTTGGTTGAAGCTGGCGTTCAGGGTGATTGAGATCTCATAGTCTTTTCGGACGCGAATCTCCTTAATGCAGAGTTCCCGACAGGAGCATCGAGTTGTACAGCACCGGGCGATGCTTCATCAGGTAAGTCCGGCGCAGCCGCCCGTACTTGCCCAGTGCTTTCTCCTGCTGGGGCAGGGTCAGGTTCGGGAGCTGGTAGTCCCCGATGGTCGAGTAGGTCACGTTCCTGCTGTTCATATTCATATTGGCTCCTTTCTACATTGCGGCGGCGGATCGTCGTCTTTACAGTTCGTTCGATGTTGCGCAGCACATCCCGGCTGCACTCGCTGACTGCGGTGCCCAGCGCATACACGGCGGCAGGAGTGGAAAAGGAGAAGATGGCCTGAAAATCGTCCCGGTCAAAATGTCCTTCCGGCTCAAAGCCGCAGCGTTCAAGGACAGCATAGGTGATGCTGATTGCGGCGGCACTTTTGAACTGGAACTCCTGTCCGGCTTCATCATAATCCATCAGGAACGAGCCGTCAACGATGTCGAGAATGTCACCGCTGTTGTTATCCCAGTAGGAATCCACCAGCTTGCCGCAAATATCCGCGATCTGCTGGGTGATTCGTTCATGCCGGACACCGTATTCTCTGGCAAGCATTTCTGACACAGGCTGAACCAGATCGGGGCCGAGCTGCCACACCTCCGGGTCACGAGAATTGCGGCGCACCCCGGTATCGCTCACATCGAAAACGTAGTGCAGACGCGGAACACTGCTGGACTGGTCTAACAAAGCGATGCCCTTGGAGCCACGCCGGACATAGCGGTTCATGCGGTCATTCCAGAGGTCGAAGCTGGCACAGGCGGTAGCATCAGGACGCTGGGCGTAAATCATAAGCTGGTCTGCATAGTTGTACTTGTACAGCCGGGATGCAGTGGTCAGGTAGTCCGTCCAGTTTTCCCAATACCGGGTCAGTTCCTTTGCTGTTTGCTGGGCGAGATTAAGATATTCTTGCGTTTTGTTTGGCATTGCGTTCCTCCTTTCAGCTTCAGGGTATAAAAAGAGCGGGCAGCTCCAGCCACTGCCCGCTCAAAAACAAAAATCATTCGATTGTAGCTAAAATCCTTTTGGGAAGCCTGTCTGTGATCTCATCCTCAGTCGTCCAGAATATTGTGTTCTTTTGGGCAATATCAAAATGAAGTTTCACGTCTTTTTTACAGAGCTGAATTACAGGTTTACCAAGTCCCATTGCATACCCTTCTTCAAAATATGCACCATTATTTTGGTGAGTTAAATCGACAACAATAAACTTACTGTTTTTTATATATTTCAACAATTCGGGGGTTATGAAGTCGTTGTGCTCTACTTCATCAATAAAAATCGGATGATAGCCAGCAGTTTGGATGCCTTTTCTAATAGAATTACGCAACTTGAGAGTGTCGTCGCCGAATTTCATTGCAACAAGCACATCTTTTTGAGAATTTAGTTCAATTCTAATGTCATCAAGTCTTGAATATCCTTTTGGGGTTAATGTTATGGGACGCTTTCTTCCCGTATACGATGTAGGACTTTCAATATACTCTTGTTTGACAAGGCAGTTAACGATGTACTTTAGCTGCTCATTACGCAATTCTGTAGGACGTGGCATCCACCCATCATCAATGTACTCAAATTGTTCGACAAAGAAATTTGCATAAACTCTGTCATTTTCCAAGAGAACGGGACTCCCCCAATAAGGTGTATGAGACTCTATCCATTGCAAAATGAAATCGACTTTTTCAGAAAAACGTTTAGGATACCAATTTTCAACATCAAGAGGAGTCAAATGAACAGGATAGCCAAAGTTGGATTTGTTCGTTTCAAACTCGTGCTTTTTTTCGGCGCAGTATTCTTTTGAACGTGTTGAAAAATAGCGCAGATCATTTTGCGGGTAACCATTGTATGCCAAATAAACAGATAAGTGATTCCAATTAAAATCCTTAAAGGTAGAAACAGCAGGATAGAATTCTAATCGTCCACAGATGGGACAACTAAATACTCGTCTGTACTCTGTCAAATCTTCTATAACTTCTACTGAGGTTTGACATATGGGACAAGGCCCAGTTTTTGATGTTACACTCATTTATTCCTCCTTGGTTGAGTGGAAACTATTACTTTTATTTTAATTATACCGATTCTTCTTTATGTTGACAAGGTAATGACGAGAAATAGTATGTAATACCGCCCATAGGCGGTAAAAATCAGTTGAGCGGAAATTCCAGCTCGGCAAATTCGGCATCGGTCATAAGTTTCAGCTTTTCAACAACCTGCTCGGACAGTTCTCTCAGGGCAGTTTCATCAGGCATCAGGTAACATTGCATCAGCCGCAGCTCCTGCATCAAACCCAGCCGGGAGCCGGAATTGTAGAGCATCATCAGCGTCAATTCTTCGCCATTAAAGTTCATGAGCATCCCTCACTTTCCGGCACCCAACAGGGCTGCACTCCGGGGCATCGCATTTTTCTTTTGCGCCAGCCAGTGAAGTCAACTTTTCCAATGTGGAAGGGCGGTGGTTTGCGCCCAGTTCTTCTGCTTCTGCGGCTCTGTCCATCACAAAATCATAGTCCTGCAACAACCGCCGACCTTTTTCCATGTGATGTGTTTCCAGAATTTGCTCACGGACTTCCTGAATGGTCAATTCCGGCGCATCGACCTGACCACCATCCATCACGGAAAAGTCGCTGTGATAGATAGTGTAATCCCAACCTTCATCGGTGGACTGGATAGCAATATAGCCTTTACCACCCAATTCCCATGCACCCTGCTCATCTTGCGTCTGGATTTCCGGGTAGAAGTCTGCGTGGTTCCTACCCATAATATCGGCAAACTGGCAGATGTGGAACACATTGCCCAGACCGCCCATATCAAAGTGGTAATCATCCAAATGTTCCAGCTTTGCCGTAAAACTGCGACCATCCGGGTAGTCAATTTGAATCACACCGCCATCGGGAATGCGATAGAGATCGTCATAGTGGCTGTTGATGAGTCGAATATCCTTTGGCATCGTTTCAGGCTCCCAGATACGCCGTTTGTGGATGCCGGATGCGGGAACACTTTCGAGGATTTTTACGCTTTCGAGCTGGATGACCTTGCGCTCATCATCCGAAAGTTCAAACAGATACCAGTTCCGGGCAGCAGCAATGGCGTTTTTGCCATCCGGCGGTAGATTCTTTTCGGAGATCTGCCCGCTTTCCAGCTGTTCGCCTGTTACCTTATTATAAGTGGCAAAACCGACGCCCGCGCCATTTTCCCGGAGGTGCAGATAGCGTTCATCGTTGATAAGATATACTGCTTCTTTCTTCTGTTCCATCAGCGACCATCC
>ERZ1673737.118-NODE-118-length-115181-cov-7.799967_pt1 | contig 115181 bp, 95 predicted proteins | sample MGYA00580211_ERZ1673737 | MGnify/ENA primary metagenome ERZ1673737 (study PRJEB41218, sample SAMN15661789) | gut metagenome | host: Homo sapiens | place: Canada: London | collected 2015-08-20/2019-03-30 | study: EMG produced TPA metagenomics assembly of... | reverse complement strand
TGCTGCCGGAACTAGTTAAGGAATCCCACGGTTTTAACCGTGGGAGTATGTCAAACAGGAAATGGATGGCGAGCAGGTTATGGTAGAAGCTGGCGGCGGCTTTGCCGGCATGGTGCGCAGCAATCAAACGGCGGCGTTCATCATTGATCAGCTCAAGACGGAGACCACAAAAGATGCCATTCTGGATGCCATGGAGAAAAAATACGATGCACCACGCGCCGTGATGGCAGAGGATGTGGATATGGTGCTGGCAAACCTGAAAAAGATCGGTGCGCTGGATGCGTAAATCTACATTTGAGGAGGAGATCGCGCGCAATGGCTTTTTGCTTTACCGAAATGTAGGCGACAGTATGCTGCCGCTGATCCGGCAGGGCAAAGACCTGGTGCTTATCGTCCGTAAACCGGAAGGACGGCTGAACAAATACGATGTGCCGCTCTACCGTCGGGACAGCGGACAATATGTGCTACACCGTATTCTAAAAGTGCGTGAAAATGATTATGTAATCTGTGGAGACAACCGTTGGCGGTGGGAGACTGGCATTACCGACCGGCATATCATCGGCGTGCTGACGGCAGTGATCAGGGATGGACAGAAGCTCCCGGTCACGGATAAGCGTTACCAGCTGTATGTGCATCTTTGGTGTGATCTGTTTTATCTGCGCGCAGTGGTGCTTTGGTGCCGTGATCTGCTAGGAAGAATAAAAAGGAAGCTATGTCAATGAAACAAAAAAATACCTTACAATGGATCAGCAACGTAGCGGGAAAAGCCAAGCTTCTGGTAGGCGTTCTGGTCGCAGTACAGGCGGTGCTGAGTGTTTCCAGTATCGCCTTTGCCTTTATTTTGCGGCGTATTATCAATATGGCCGTGCAGGGAGCGTCCACCGGGTTTAGGTTGGCGTTTGTGCTGCTGGCAGGCGTGATCGCGGCGCAGATCGTACTTGGCGCTGTGAGCCATTTTCTGAGCGAGTACACCACGACCACCGTAGAAAACCGCTTTAAGCAGCGGCTTTTTACGGAACTGCTCACTGGAAATTATGCGTCAGTCACGGCGGTACATTCCGGTGAATGGATGAATCGCCTTACATCAGACACCACTATCATTGCAGGCGGTGTTACGCAGATCGTGCCTGGTCTGATCGGAATGCTGGTGCGGCTGTTCGGCGCATTGGCAGCCATCTTATGGCTCGAGCCGCGCTTTTTTTGGGTGCTGGTGCCAGGCGGTGCAGCGATGCTTGCATTGACATATGGATTTCGGAAAATTATGAAACGTCTGCACAAAAACATTCGGGAAGCAGACGGCACCCTTCGGGTCTTTCTGCAGGAGCGGTTGGAAAGCCTGCTCATAGTGAGAACTTTTGCAAAGGAGCAGCAGACTGCAACGCAGGCGGCAAGCCTGATGGAAAAGCACAAGGACGCACGGATGAAGCGCAGTAACTTTTCCAACCTGTGCAACATCGGGTTTGCTGGTGCGATGAACGGCGCGTATCTGCTGGGCATCGGCTTTTGCGGATATGGTATTCTGACAGGAACGATGAGTTACGGAAATTTGATGGCGATCATGCAGTTGGTTGGGCAGGTGCAAAACCCGTTTGCCAACATTACGGGGTATCTGCCGCGTTATTACGCCATGCTTGCCAGCGCAGAGCGCTTGATGGAAGCCGAGACGTTTGAACCGGACAGCGAGCACCTGCTTGCAGAGGAAAAAGCGCTGGAGTTTTATCGCACAAAACTGACGGCACTCCGGTTGGAACACGCCAGCTTTACCTACCAGCCGCCAGTTTGCGCAGAGAAAGAACAGCCGCCCATGCCGGTGGTACTGAAGGACATCGACCTGACAATACGCAAGGGGGAGTACATCGCGTTCACTGGACCGTCTGGCTGCGGTAAAAGCACGGTGCTGAAATTGCTGATGTGCCTTTATCCATTGGATGCAGGTTCACGCACGCTGGAAACCACCTGCGGTACACAGCCGCTTACGGCGGTGTGGCGCAGTCTGTTCGCCTATGTACCGCAGGGCAATCAGTTGCTTTCCGGTACGATCCGGGACATTGTTTCCTTTGGTGACACGCGCAAAGCACAGGATGATGCTGGCATTCTCCGCGCCCTGCGCATTGCCTGCGCAGAGGATTTTGTGCAGAGTCTGGAAAAAGGGCTGGATACTACGCTGGGCGAACACGGACAGGGACTTTCTGAAGGACAGATGCAGCGCATCGCCATTGCCCGTGCCGTGTTCTCAGAGCATCCCATCCTGATGTTGGATGAGGCCACCAGTGCCTTGGACGAAGCAACTGCGCAGCAGTTACTGGAAAATCTGCGCCGCATGACCGACAAAACGGTTCTGATGGTTACGCACCGTGCAGATCAGACTGAATTTTTTGACAGAGAACTGTCTTTTTCCAAAGATGGCATCCAAAACCGGGTGTCAGATAACTGGTACTAAACTCAGCTATCATTAAAGGAGCATGAAATGGAGAATATTTCGAAAATTTTGCTTTATCTTATGGCCTGTTCTATACAAAACACAAAGCCAGAAGAGAAAGTTCTTGTTGGAGCAGATTTGGAAAAATTGCTCCAGACTGCAAAGGCACATTCTGTTTCTGCAATGGTTTGTATGGCTTTGGAACAAACGGATACATTTCGCAATGCAGAGGAAAGTACACGGCTGAAATGGATTGATGCCAAAAATAAAGCAGTAAGGAAAAATCTCTTGTTGGATACAGAACGTCATCAATTGGAAAAAGAATTTGCAAAGAATGGCATTTGGTATATGCCGCTGAAGGGCAGTATCTTAAAAGACTGGTATCCTAAATTTGGCATGCGTGAAATGGCTGATAACGATATACTTTTCGATGAGAAAAAACGCAATGATGTAAAACAAATTTTCCAAAATCGTGGTTACACTGTGGAATCATACGGCAAAATTAACGACGATGCGTATGAAAAGCCGCCGATCTATAACTTTGAGATGCATGTGGAGCTTTATCTTGAGTTATATGAGAAGTTTCATGAAAAGTATATCAATGTAAAGCAGCGATTGATTCAGGATGAGTATAATCCATATCGTTTTAACTTTACGCAGGAGGATTTTTATGTGTTTGCTATAACTCACGCGTATAAGCATTACCACAGTAGAGGAACGGGAGTTCGCACCTTGGCGGACATTTACGTCATGGAGCAAAAATTGGGAAAAACTTTGAATTGGGAGTATGTGGAGTCTGAGCTACGCGACCTAGATATCTTTGATTATGAGAAAGAGAGTCGTCAGCTCGCCAAGAAACTATTTGGTGCGGCAGAATGGCCTCAGGAAGATCTTCTGACTGAAGCCGAGCAGAAGATGCTTGCTTATTATGTTGGTTCATCTACGTATGGAACGATTCAAAATAAGATGCAAAATTTGCAGTCAGATGGTAAAGCTATCACAGTTTACACAAAACTAAGATATATTTTCTCACGTATTTTCCCAGATCTGAAATGGTGCAAATTTTATGCGCCAACCGTATATAAGTATCCTGTATTGCTGCCGTTTTTCTGGGTTTGGAGATTGCTAGTAAAAGGTTTTAAAAAGCGGAATATAGTAAAATGCGAGTTAGAAAGCATAAAGAACGCAAAGTAGGAATTATATTTTGATGCTTCCTAACTCGTATCCATATTCTGTAGGCGTCTGAGTATTTGCAAATAGTATTGTGCGGTTAAGGGTGGTATCACTGCATTTTAAATAAAGTGTATAAGTATTATTATGCAGACTGCGCACATCAATTGGAACTGTAAAAGTGGAAGACTCCCCGCTGTTCCATAGGTGTGGATCAGTATCAATAGGTACTTTAGCGACACAATCCCCAGTTAGATCTGAAACTACATATACGTTTGCTTCAAGAGGACGGTAACAATTTGAGAAGCCTACATTTCGAATTGTTACTGTCAGCATTCCAGTATCATCAAATAGCGGATGAAATTTAAACGATGAACTGTCAAGGACATATCGGTAGCCTAGATGGCGTTCAATATAGTCATATCCACTCATTCCATTCCAAACATCGTAAGTTTTATTTACTATAGTTTCTTTCCACTTATTCAGTACAGTGCTATCATATTCACTGTTTAGATAAGACACATGCATTTGCGAAAGATCTTTTACGGCATTATCAAAGTCATTATATACGTTATCAATAATCACCTCGCCGCCATTTGGTACATAACGGCAGAGGTCATTCTGAAAGGCAAGCTCATCTTCGCGTGTCCATGCATCGTTATAATTTGTATCCAAATCCGCAGCTGCCTTATCCCCGTAAGTGCCTGTATCATTTGCAGAGCCAAGCATTCCATCATTATACAAACCTAGACGTGAAGCCAAGGAAGACAAAAGATTTGGCTGTGGACAACGCGGTACTTTGGTGCCATGATACTCGCCTACAATGGTTCTCCACTGCGCAGGAGTGCGAACCGAAAGAAAAATAGAAGGATCAATAACATCGTCCAACTTTTGAATTAGCGTTTCCATCTCACCATTTTCCATATGTGTTGTATTATTCATCTCGCCCCAGTTTCCGACGAAAATTCCCTGCATAATGTAGACAGATGAGGCATATTTATTTACGATTGGTCCAATCTGTTCCATATGCGTTAAAATCTGTGACAACTCATTTGGTTCACTTTCTAAATTTTGACCATCCCAATCATATAAGAAGCGCAAAATTAGCTGGCTGCCTGTCTTAGTCCATGCAGACAAAATAGAATCAATTTGGCTAAGGGCATTATCAGAAAGATCACAATTTCCATAATTTTTCAGATTGATTTCAATCAGTGATAGTTCAAAAGAAGAGCTGTTTGAATCAATTGCAGCATTTGCCTCAGGCAGTGAAAATGTGGCATCCTCTGCCAACAGATAGCCGCGAATCGAGTACAAGCCAACATATGGATTTTTGATTGCATCACTAGATTCAGAATAGCTGTATGGTGTGTAATCGACAAAACATAGACGGCTATTCACCCAAAATAACGAAACAGCAATCAGTACAATAAGAACAACTATGATGCTAACAATAATAGAACAAAGACGATTAGAATGTTTTTGTTTCAAAATGGGACTCCTTTTTTATCAACCCAATCAAGTTAGGTGTATATCAGCTATATTAGCATCAAATTTATTAATTTGCAAATGTGTGATCCGTTGAAGAAGGATTAGGTGTATACCGACCAAACAAAAAAGTCTTGCTGAAATCCTAAAAACAATGTATACTGTTTTCGTTGAGGAGGTATGTTTTATGGAGACAATCAAGAATGTATTAGTTGGACAGTCAGGTGGACCGACGGCAGTAATTAATGCAAGCCTTGCAGGTGTTTATGAGACAGCAAGGGCGATGGGCGCAGAGCATGTATATGGTATGCGCTATGGAATACAGGGACTGCTCCAAGAGCAGATCGTTGATTTAAATGAGTGTCTTAGCGATAAGATGGATATTGAGCTGTTAAAGCGTACACCGGCAAGCTATTTGGGCAGCTGTCGTTTTCGTTTGCCAAATCCGGATGTGGATGAGGAACCATATAAACAGCTGTTTCACTTATTTGAAAAATACGAGATTGGCGCTGTATTTTATATCGGCGGCAATGACTCGATGGATACTATTGCGAGACTGGCAGCGTATGGTGCTAAGGTAAAAAGCAGCATTCGCTTTATCGGTGTTCCAAAGACAATCGATAATGATTTAATGTTTACTGATCACACACCGGGCTATGGAAGTGCAGCAAAGTATATTGCGGCAACGATCAAAGGAATTATCTGCGATTCAAGTGTCTATAACCTGAATAGTGTAACAGTAGTTGAGATTATGGGCCGTCATACAGGATGGCTGGCAGGTGCAGCGAGTCTGGCAGCAGGTGCAGACTGCAATGGACCAGATATGATTCTTCTGCCAGAGCGCGCGTTTGATGAGGAAGCATTTCTTACAAAAGTGGCACAGCTTGAAAAGGAGCGTCATACTCTTGTGATTGCAGTGAGCGAGGGTGTGAAAAACAAGGATGGTGAGTTCTTGTGCGATCTTGTATCTGGACCTGGTGCAGTGGATGCATTTGGTCATAAGGCTGCGCTTTCAGGTACGGCTCGTTACCTTGCAGATTTGATTAAGGCTCATCTTGGATGTAAGACAAGAGCAGTTGAGCTGTCAGTTTTGCAGCGCTGTGCTTCTCCGCTTGCAAGCCGTACTGATGTGACAGAGGCATATCAGGTAGGCGGTGCTGCTGTGGAAGCTGCTTATCGCGGTGAAACTGGAAAGATGTGCACGATTTATCGTGTATCAGATATTCCGTACCGTACAGAGACGGGCCTGACTGATGTAAGCCGTGTGGCAAACAAGGAAAAATGTGTGCCGGATGAGTGGATTAGCGAGGACGGCATGCATGTAACACCAGAGTTTGCACGTTATGCAAGACCGTTAATTCAGGCAGAGCTGCATCCATTCTATGTAGATGGCGTGCCGCGTCATCTGCATCTGTAAAAATTTCAGAGCAGTCTGCACGGTTAAGTGATGTAAAGGAGAAAGCATATGGGAGATACTGTAGTTCGCAAGCATATCATTTTTTACGGCAGAGTGCAGGATGTAGGTTTTCGTTATTTCTCAGTTTATAAGGCAAGGCTTCTTGGCCTTGCCGGCTGGGTAAAAAATTTAGATGATGGAAGCGTAGAGATGGAGGTGCAGGGAAAAGAAGCTGAAATTGATACGCTGATCCAATTTTTAGATGGGCACCGCTGGATTCGCATTGATGCTATGGATGTAGAAAATATTGCGGTGATACCGGATCACGATTTTGTTGAGAGATAAGCGTGCACGCAAGGAACCATTCAGACGTATCTGCTGCCGTTTTTAATGGGAGGTTTTATGTGGTATGTCATTCAGACGAGTACTGGAAGGGAAGAAAAGATAAAGCAGGAGTGTGAGCAGCGCATAAGTAAGGATGTGCTTTCACATTGTGTTCTTCCGTTGTATGAGGAGAAGATAAAGTATAAGGGACAGTGGCATATTCAGAAGAAAAAGCTGTTTCCGGGATATCTGTTTCTTATATCAGAAAATTTGGATGAGCTGCATGAGCAGTTAAAAAGAGTAGAAGCTATGACAAAGCTTTTGGGAGCTGGAGATGATATCATTGCGCTGACGCAAAATGAAATTGATTTTCTACTTCGTTTTGCGGGTGATGAGGAACTTGTAAAGATGTCACAGGGAATGATTATCGGTGACAAGGTTGTCATTTTGTCTGGGCCGCTTAAGGGTATGGAGTCCACTATCCAAAGGATTGATCGCCATAAACGAAAGGCATGGCTGAATCTGGAAATGTTTGGACGACATCAGTTAGTTGAGGTTGGTGTGGAAATTGTAAAAAAAGTTGCATGTGAAACGTAAGCGTTAGAGGAGAGAGACATCATGTGTGGAATTGTTGGTTATACTGGACATCTTCAGGCCGCTCCTATTCTTTTGGACGGTCTGTCAAAACTGGAGTATCGAGGCTACGATTCAGCAGGACTTGCTGTTCGCAACGGAGAAAAGAAAACTGAGATTGTTAAGGCAAAGGGACGATTAAAATCCCTTGCAGAAAAAACGGATAACGGTAATGCGCTTATTGGTACATGCGGCATTGGTCATACCAGATGGGCAACGCACGGTGAACCGAGTGAGACTAATGCACATCCGCATATGTCAGATGATGGCAATGTGGTTGGTGTTCACAATGGCATTATTGAAAATTATCAGGAGTTAAAGGAAAAGCTTATTCGCAAGGGTTACAGCTTTTATTCATCTACTGATACTGAGGTTGCAGTTAAGCTTATTGATTATTATTATAAGAAGTACGAGCACACACCAGTAGACGCGATCAATCACGCACTTGTGCGTATTCGCGGTTCATATGCACTTGCTATGATGTTTGAAGATTATCCGGGCGAGATTTATGTGGCAAGAAAAGACAGCCCGATGATTCTTGGTGTGGCAGATGGCGACTGCTTTGTGGCATCTGATGTTCCGGCAATTCTTAAATACACACGTACTGTCTATTATATTGGCAATCTGGAAATGGCACGTATGGCAGATGGTGCGATCACCTTTTACAATTTGGATGGTGATGAGATTGAGAAGCAGCCGACACAGATCGAGTGGGACGCAGAGGCAGCTGAGAAAGCTGGCTTTGAACACTTTATGATTAAGGAGATTCATGAGCAGCCAAAGGCAGTTCGTGACACCATCAATTCAGTTGTAAAGGATGGCGCTATTGATTTGTCTGATGTTGGACTGACAGAGGAGCAGATTAAAAATATCAGCCAGATTTATATTGTTGCATGTGGCTCTGCTTATCATGTTGGAGTAGCATGTCAGTATGTCTTTGAAGATCTGGCAGAGATTCCAGTTCGCGTGGAGCTTGCATCTGAGTTTCGTTACCGCAAAATGGTGCTTGATCCAAATGGCCTTGTTATAATTGTCAGTCAGTCAGGAGAGACGGCAGATAGTCTTGCTGCGCTTCGTCTGGCAAAGAAAAAGGGCGTGAAGACGCTTGGCATTGTCAACGTGGTGGGAAGCTCTATTGCTAGAGAGGCAGACAATGTTTTCTATACGCTTGCAGGACCAGAGATTGCAGTAGCAACGACAAAGGCATACAGCACGCAGCTTATTGCAGGATATTGTCTGGCTGTTCAGTTTGCAAAGGTCAGAGGAAGCATTGATGATACACAGTATGCGCACTTAATTGACGAGATGCAGCAGCTTCCGGATAAGATCGCAAAGATCTTAGAGGATAAGGAGCGCATTCAGTGGTTTGCGGCAAAACAGGCAAATGCAGGTGATATTTTCTTTATTGGCAGAGGAATTGATTATGCTATCAGTCTTGAGGGTAGTCTTAAGATGAAGGAGATAAGCTACATCCACTCTGAGGCCTATGCGGCAGGTGAATTAAAGCATGGAACTATAAGTCTTATTGAGGATGGAACTCTTGTAATCGGTGTTTTAACTCAGTCTGAGCTTTATGAGAAGACAGTTTCCAATATGGTAGAGTGCAAGAGCCGCGGTGCCTATTTGATGGGACTGACAACATATGGAAATTATAACATTGAGGACACTGTATCCTTTACTGTATATATTCCAAAGACGGACGAGCACTTTGCAACTAGTCTTGCAGTTATTCCGCTGCAGCTTATGGGCTACTATGTCAGTGTAGCAAAGGGACTTGATGTAGATAAGCCAAGAAACTTAGCAAAGAGTGTTACAGTTGAGTAAACAAGAAGTGATTAAAGAATTAAATTATAATACATAAGAAAAATGGCGGCACGAAAAAGTGGATTTCGTGCCGCCATTTTTCAATAATAGTGTTTGGAAAGGAGTATTTTGTGAGCAGACAGAAAAAGGAATTTGAAGAATACGAAATAAATGAATCTTATAAAACAGAAGAAAGAGATAATCCATATGGCTTTAAGAGAAAGTCGAAGGAGGAGCGGCCTGTACTAGCAATTTGCTATGATTTTGATAAGACATTATCGCCAGATGATATGCAGGCACAGGGCTATATTCAGTCTGTAAATTATCATGTGGACCGTTTCTGGGCAGAGTCAAACGAAATGGCAAGAGCAAACGGCATGGATTCAAATCTTGCTTATATGTATAAGATGGTTCGCGAGGCGAAAGGTCATTTTGATTTGAGCCGCAAGGCACTTGAGGAGTATGGTTCAAAGGTAGAATTGTTTCCTGGTGTAGATGAGTGGTTTGAGCGCGTGCGCCAGTATGGCGATAAAAATGGAGTGATTATAGAGCATTATATTATTTCATCAGGTTTAAAGGAGATGATAGAGGGAACTAAGATTGCTAGGCGCGGCTCATTTGAAGAGATTTATGCGAGTGCCTTTTATTATGATGAAAATGGTGTGGCAATTTGGCCGGCACAGGCAGTAAATTATACGAGCAAGACACAGTTTTTATTTCGCATAGAAAAAGGAATACTTGATGTAAATGATACTGCAGTAAATGACTATTTTCCGGCAGACAAGATGCGTGTGCCATTTAGAAATATTGTCTATATTGGTGACAGCGATACGGATATTCCAAGCATGAAGCTTGTAAACACATATGGCGGTCATGCAATTGGCGTGTACAATCCTGTCACGGGCAATAAAGAAAAAGTCTATCGTATGATGCGTGATAACAGAATACGTTATTTTGCCCCGGCAGATTATAGAAAAGGTCAGCAGCTTGAGCAGCTGATTCAGACGATTATTGACAAGACTGCAGCTTATGAGAAGTTAGAGGCACTTCATATAGATGGATTAAAGGAGATGAAAGACAAAAACAAGTCAAAATAGTACATAAAATAAATAAAAATGGGAAAAATAACGATAAAACTGTTGGCAAAGCAGAAACTAGTGGCTAAAATATATATAAATGCTAAGGAAAGAACGTGCAAAAATTATGCAAAATACCATTCAATAAATGGTAACTGCGGAATACAAACGTAAACATTTTTTGGCGAAAAGAAAAGGAGACGTTATGTTCAAATTTTTTAAGGGAAAAGAAAAGGGAAATGTGCTTTATGCACCTTGCAAAGGAAAAGTAGTTCCTTTGACAGAGGTTCCAGATCCAACTTTTTCTGAAAAGTTATTGGGAGACGGCTTTGCAGTAATCCCAACCGAGGGAAAAGTGTATGCACCGGCAGATGCTGAAGTGACCATGGTATTTGATACACTTCATGCAATTACGCTGACTAGCAGCCAGGGAGCTGAAATCTTAATTCATATCGGATTGGATACTGTTACACTTAAGGGCGCACCGTTTACCGCGCATGTTGCAGCTGGTGACAAGGTGAAGAAGGGTGATCTTTTGATGGACGTAGATCTGGATAAGATTAAAGAGGCTGGATTAAATACAATTATACCAGTTTTAATCTGCAATACGGATGATTATGAAAAGATCAGTCTTCAAAAGGAAGGCGATGTCTTACTAGACGAGGCAGTTTTAAAAATATCATGAAACTGATTGGAGTGATTCAATTAAGTATAATTTAAAGGAGGAGAAATATATGAAATTTCTTCAAAAACTAGGTAAAGCATTAATGCTTCCAGTAGCAGTGCTGCCAATCTGTGGTATTCTCATGGGCATCGGTTATTATTTATGTCCGGCGACGATGCAGGGAGGAGACATCGAGGGCGTAAAAAATTTGATCGGATTCTTCTTAGTAAAGGCAGGATCAGCTCTTATTGAAAACATGGCGATTCTTTTCGCAATCGGTGTTGGTGTCGGTATGTCAGAAAAGAATGACGGAACCGGCGGAATCGCCGCTCTGGCATCTTGGCTTATGATCACAACACTTCTTTCTACTGGTGTTGTTACCACATTGATTCCGTCAATTGCAGACAATGCAACTAAGACACTTGCATTCAATAAGATTGCAAATCCATTTATCGGAATCCTTTCTGGTGTTATCGGATCTTCTTGCTACAACAAGTTCAAGAACACTAAGCTTCCGAACTGGCTGGCATTCTTCAGCGGCAAGCGTTGTGTTGCTATTATTGCTGGTTTAGTTTCTATTATTGTATCTGCTGTTTTATTATTTGTATGGCCATTGCTGTTCGGAGCACTTGTTGCACTTGGCGATGCAGTTGCAGGTATGGGCATTGTAGGTGCTGGTATCTACGCATTCTTAAACCGTCTGTTGATCCCAACTGGATTACATCACGCATTAAACAACGTATTCTGGTTTGATACTATTGGTCTTGGTGATTTGCAGCACTTCTGGGCAGGTGAGACATCTGCAGATGTAACATGGAGCCTTGGAATGTATATGTCAGGCTTCTTCCCATGTATGATGTTCGGTATTCCTGGTGCAGCACTTGCAATGATTCAGTGTGCAAAGCCGGCAAAGAAGAAGATCGCAATCGGACTTGTTGCTTCTGCAGCAGTTTGTTCATTTATCTGCGGCGTTACTGAGCCGTTCGAATTTGGATTTATGTTCCTTGCACCTGGTCTGTATGTAGTTTACGCATTACTTTATGGTATCTTCACAATTATTACTGTTGCGCTTGGCTTCCGTGCAGGATTCAGTTTCTCAGCAGGTGCTACCGACCTTCTGTTCTCATCTACACTTCCGGCAGCGCAGAAGACATTGCTGATTATTCCGCTTGGAATCGCAGCATTCGTTGTATTCTATTTTGTATTCCTCTTCGCAATCAAGAAGTTTGATTTAAAGACTCCAGGAAGAGAAGATGATGATGATCTTGAGGAAGAAAAGAAGGTTCAGTTAGCAAGTGATAATTATACAGAAATCGCAAAGAAGATTCTTGCAGGCTGCGGCGGTAAGGAAAATATCGTAAGCATCGATAACTGTGTAACAAGACTTAGACTTGAAGTAAGAGATATGACTGCAGTAAATGATAAGGCAATCAAGGCTGCAGGTGTTGCAGGAGTAATCAAACCTGGAAAGACTTCCGTACAGGTAATTGTCGGAACAAAAGTTCAGTTTGTTGCTGATGCATTTTCAAAACTTTGCGAATAAGTTCTGAATAGTATTTAAAGCAGGGCATGACTCGATTAGGGTCGTGCCCTTTTTTAATGTGAAGGAAATTGACAAAACACCATGTGACCGAGTATACTTAGAACGAAAAAAGTATTAGATCATGAGGAAAGACTGATGAAAAAGATGACTATGAAAAAATATGTAGTTACTGTATGCCAAGAAGTCAAATATATGATTGTATGTGCAGCCTTGCTGCTATCTTTTTTTACAACGGTAAATGCAGCTGAAAAAGAGGCACCAGAAAAAATAATTCGCGTGGGCGCACTTGGGGATACATTTAATTATGTAACTGAAAAGGGGATGCGAAAGGGGTATAGTTATGAACTGCTGGAGACGCTGGCAGGCTATACTGGGTGGAAATTTGAGTATGTAGCCTGTAATTGGACAGATTGCTTTGAAAAACTCCAAAATGGTGAAATAGACATTTTGGGAGATATTGCCTATACAGAGGAACGCACAGATAGGATGCTGTTTTCAGACGTACCTATGGGTGTAGAGAAATATTATCTGTATGCAGATTTTTCAAGTGACGATATTTCTTCTACTGATTTTAAGACATTGAATGGAAAGCGTATTGGTGTCCTTATAGGTGCAAAGCCAGAAGTGATGCTGAAAGAATGGGAGTTAAAAAATAAACTTAAAACAATACATGTGAATATAGAAAGTAAAGAAGATGCACTGGCAAAACTGGAAAATGGAGAAATTGACTGTTTTGTTTCGTTGGATGGATCATTTTGGGCTGATAAAAATGTCTCGATTATTACACGAATTGGCAAATCAAATATTTATTTTGCAATTAATAAGGATCATCCAGAGATAAAAAAAGATCTTGAGCTTGCAATGCGTCAGTTAGAGGAGGATCGTCCATTTTATCTGTCAGATTTGTACAAGCAATATTTTTCGTCTGATTATACACCTGTTCTTTCATCTGAGGAAAAATCATGGCTGAAAGAACATGGTGCAATTCGAATGGGATTTTTAGCCAATGATGTCGGCGCGAGCGTTATAGATCCGTCAAGTGGGAAAGTTACTGGTGCAATCACTGATTATATTCAGTATGCAGTAGAATGTCTTGGAAAACAAGATCTGACATTTACGCTTATGGGATATGACAGCTATGAAGAAGAGATAGAAGCGCTAAAGAAAAATGAGATTGATATGATTTTTCATTTCAATCAGCATCCAAATGCGATGGAGAAATATCATTTCGCATGTACAAATACAACGTGGACATATAATTTGATAGCAGTCACGAATAAGCCTCATTTTAATGAAAATGATGAAAACCGTGTTGCAATTTCAAAAGATAATATGTCTTTCAGAGAACATATTGAATATTATTATCCGCATTGGAAAATTTTAGAATATGATACAGACAAAGAGATGGCAGAAGCTGTGAATTCTGGAGAGGCCGATTTCTTTATAACTGGTGTCACCCTTGCATCAAAATACAGCAGGGATCCAAGTTTTTACAGTGTGCCACTTTTATACTCGGAGAAAGCAGCCTTTGCAGTTAATAACGGAAATAAGAATTTGTTGACAATACTAAATAAAACGCTTAATGCTATGCCAAACAATATGCTTACGAGCTCACTTGCCATGTATGAGAACAATTCAAGAAAAATAACATTGGGAGATTATATAAAACACAATCTGTTAAAAGTATCTATTGTAAGTGTCGTTACTGTTTTAAGTGTTATGACTGTGATTCTTGTGCTTTTAAGAAAGGCAAGAAAGGCCGAGGCTATTGCAACGAGGGCAGCAATACACACACAGGAGCTTAATGAAAAGCTGCAGGTGGCAGTAGAAAAGGCTGAAAGTGCAAATAATGCAAAATCGACGTTCCTTTTTAATATGTCGCATGATATCAGGACGCCAATGAATGCAATTATATGATATGCAGATCTGGCATCTAGGCATATAGATGATACAGAAAGGCTTAAAAAATATATGAAAAATATTCAGTCATGCGGCCAGAATTTGCTGTCTCTTCTTAATGATGTGCTGGATCTTGCAAGAATTGAAAATAATAAGACAGAAATGGAATATGTAATTTCAGATATCGGCGCAGATTTTGAAACATGGGTTATGATGTTTTTGAATCAGGCGGAAGAAAAGAAACAGACAATTACTAAGACAAAGCATTTGCTTTATCCGTATGTTTACATGGATGTTTCTCATGTATCGGAGATTTTTATTAATATCATAAGCAATGCAATTAAGTACACTAATAATGGAGGTGTGATAAACTGTGATATTTCGCAGGTACCTGGCAAAAAGAATGGCTGGTGCGATGTTATTATTACTGTAAAAGATAATGGAATTGGTATGTCAGATCAGTTTTTAAAGCATATTTATGAACCATTTGAGCGAGAGCGCAATTCAACGATAAGCCGTGTAGAAGGAAGCGGCATTGGAATGGGTATCGTGAAAAAGCTTGTTGAGCTGATGGATGGCAGTGTTGATGTGCAAAGTAAAATTGGCGACGGCTCTACATTTACTGTAACTATCCCATGCAAAATTGCATCAAAAGAGGAATCAGTTGCAAAGCGGGATAAAGGAACTCATGATAAAGCAAACTTAGTTGGTGCGAGAATTTTGGTGGTAGAGGACAATGATATTAATGCAGAAATTGCAACGGAGCTTCTAGAAGAGGAAGGTTGCATTATAGAGAGGGCATGCAATGGTGTGGAGTGCATTGATATGCTTGGAAAGGCAGATGATTCATATTATGCGATGATTCTTATGGATATTCAGATGCCTGTCATGAACGGCTATGATGCTACTAGGAAAATTCGCAGAATGAAAAATCAAAATAAGGCACAAATTCCTATCATTGCAATGACAGCAAATGCCTTTACGGAGGATAGACAGATGGCGCTTGATGTAGGTATGAATGATCATGTCTCCAAGCCGATTGATATGAACATTCTTGTGCCGATCATGATGAGGTATGTGTAACTATTCAGAGCCATGCAAAATAGAAGCATCGAAGATGCGATTTTGCGAATGGGGTTCTGAATAGTTACAAGTATTTATAATATAAGAAGGGTGTCATATGGACGAGAAGCTTAAACAAAAATTAATTGAAGCTGTTAAGGCAGGCGATGAAAATCAGGCAAGTGAGCTTTTGTGGCAGCTTGTAATTGATTGCCAGAACTGTCCGTTTAAGACTGTGTCAGGTCTTCCATTTTCCTATACTATTAAACGTGGACGAAATGGAGAACTGACAAAAGAGTTATGGATTGACAGACGGGAGAATAGTAAGTCATTGGCGTGGAGCAGTATCAGACTGGCATTTTCAAATGCAATGAAAATAAAGAGTGCAGATCGTCCTAAAGCGCTTGGCGATATTCGCGGTGTTTCTTATATTTACCCTATGCTGTGGCGCTTTGGTGTGCTTGAGGTACCGCAAACAGCACATCAGCGTATGAATACAGAACTGTAAAAATAATGTACGATGGAGGCGAGAATATGGATCATTTTAAACTGGTGTCTGAGTATGCACCGACTGGCGATCAGCCAAGGGCGATTGAGGAGCTTGTAAAAGGATTTAAAGAGGGAAATCAGTTCGAGACACTTCTAGGCGTAACCGGTTCGGGAAAGACATTTACTATGGCAAATGTCATTCAGGCATTAAATAAGCCAACATTGATTATTTCCCACAATAAGACGCTTGCCGGTCAGCTATATGGTGAGATGAAGGAATTTTTCCCAGAGAATGCAGTTGAATATTTTGTCTCATATTATGACTATTACCAGCCTGAGGCTTATGTGCCTTCATCTGATACGTATATTGAGAAGGACTCTGCGATCAACGAGGAGATTGATAAATTAAGGCTTTCTGCGACGGCAGCGCTTTCTGAGAGGCGTGATGTAATCGTAGTGGCATCTGTTTCATGTATATATGGTCTGGGAAGTCCTATTGATTATAAGGATATGATTTTATCACTTCGTCCAGGAATGATAAAGGATCGCGATGAAGTAATCAAAAAGCTTGTTGAGATGCAGTACGAGCGAAACGATATGGATTTTCACCGAAGTACATTTCGTGTGCACGGTGATGTCGTAGAGATTTTTCCGGCAAATGAGGGTGAGACTGCAGTGCGCATAGAGTTTTTCGGTGATGAAATTGATCAGATAAGTGAGTTTGATCCGCTGACAGCACAGGTAAGAAGCCGTCTAAAGCATATCGCAATTTTCCCGGCCTCTCACTACGTTGTTGACCCAAAGGAGATGCTTCGCGCAACAACTGATATTGAAGAAGAGCTAAAGGAACGTGTAGATTTCTTTAAGCGAAATGACCGTTTGCTGGAGGCACAGCGAATTTCAGAGCGCACTCATTATGATATTGAGATGATGAGAGAAACTGGCTTTTGCTCTGGAATAGAAAATTATTCGCGTCATCTGGCAGGACTGCCGGCCGGTTCACCGCCGTTTACGTTGATTGATTATTTTCCAGATGATTTCTTAATTATTGTGGATGAGTCTCATATTACACTTCCGCAGGTGCGCGGTATGTTTGCAGGAGACCGCTCACGAAAAACTACGCTGGTAGATTATGGCTTTCGTCTTCCATCAGCACTTGATAATCGCCCTTTGAATTTTAGTGAATTTGAAAGCAAGATTGACCAGATGCTTTTTGTTTCGGCAACACCAGGCGATTATGAAGGTGAGCATGAGATGATGCGTGCAGAGCAGGTTATACGTCCGACAGGACTTTTAGATCCGCCGATTGAGGTGCGTCCAGTTGAGGGGCAGATTGATGATCTGATTGCCGAGATTAGAAAAACGCTGCGGTCAAAAAATAAAGTGCTTGTCACGACTTTAACAAAAAGAATGGCAGAGGATTTGACGGAATATCTGCGCGATGCAGGTATTCGCGTGCGCTATCTGCATTCTGATATTGATACGCTTGAGCGCGCACAGATTATTCGCGATATGCGTCTTGATGTGTTTGACGTGTTGGTGGGCATCAATTTGCTTAGAGAGGGTCTTGATATTCCGGAGATCGCGCTTGTGGCGATATTAGATGCTGATAAGGAAGGATTTCTGCGTTCAGAGACGTCACTTATTCAGACGATTGGACGAGCAGCACGAAATAGCGAAGGTCATGTTGTGATGTACGCTGATACGATAACAGACTCTATGCGAAATGCAATTGAGGAGACAAAAAGAAGACGAGAGATTCAAAATGAGTATAACATAGAGCACAACATCACACCTACTACTATAAAGAAGGCTGTCCGTGATCTGATTTCAATCTCAAAGGCAGCAGAGAAGGCTGATGAGAAGCTTGCAAAGGATCCAGAATCAATGAGTAGGCAGGAACTCGAAAAGCTGATTGCAAAGGTAGCAAAACAGATGAATAAGGCAGCTGCTGAGTTAAACTTTGAAGCAGCGGCAGAACTTCGTGATCAGATGAGAAATCTGAAGAAATATTTAGATGATTAAAAGAAAGGCATAAAATAATAAATATGGAAAATAAGAAATTTATCCGAATCCGCGGTGCAGCAGAGAATAATCTAAAGCACATTGATTTGGATATTCCAAGAGATGAACTTGTTGTGCTGACTGGATTGTCTGGTTCAGGAAAATCCTCACTTGCATTTGACACAATATATGCAGAGGGTCAGAGGCGATATATGGAGTCGCTATCATCTTATGCAAGACAATTTTTAGGCCAGATGGAAAAGCCAAATGTTGAAAGTATTGAAGGTCTGCCTCCGGCAATCTCCATTGATCAGAAATCTACTAATAGAAATCCGCGTTCTACGGTAGGTACCGTAACGGAAATCTACGACTATTTTCGTCTTTTATATGCGCGTATTGGTGTTCCACATTGTCCTGTCTGTGGCCGAAAGATAAGCCGTCAGACTGTTGATCAGATGGTGGACAGTTTGATGGCACTTAAAGAGCGCACGAAGATTTTATTGCTGGCACCTGTTGTGCGCGGAAAGAAAGGCCGTCATGAGAAGGTTTTGGAGCAGGCAAGAAAGAGCGGCTATGTGCGTGTGCGCATTGATGGCAGTCAGTATGATCTGGAAGAGGAGATTACGCTTGATAAGAATATAAAGCATAATATTGAGATTATTGTAGATCGTCTTGTCATAAAAGAGGGCATTGAAAAGCGTCTTGCCGATTCACTTGAAAATGTGCTAAAGCTGGCAGATGGCCTTGCTTTTGTGGAGGTTGTGGATGGAACACCAATGACGTTTAGCCAAAACTTTTCCTGCCCTGACTGCGGCATAAGCATCGATGAGATTGAGCCGCGAAGCTTTTCATTTAATAATCCATTTGGTGCGTGTCCGACTTGCTTTGGACTTGGTTATAAGATGGAGTTTGATGAGCAGCTTATGATTCCAGATCAGTCGCTTAGCATTGATCAGGGGGCAATTATTGTGCCTGGATGGCAGTCATGTACCGATGAAGGCAGTTTTACAAGAGCGATTTTAAATGCACTTGCAGAGGAGTTTCATTTCACACTGGACGTGCCATTTGAGTCGTACAGCAAAGAAATTCATGATATTTTGATACATGGAACTAATAAGAGTGTAAAGGTGCGCTACAAGGGACAGCGTGGAGAAGGCGTGTATGATATTGTATTCGAGGGCTTAATTAAAAATGTAGAGCGCCGTTACCGTGAGACAGGTTCGGAAACAATAAAAGCAGAGTACGAAACATTTATGCGCATCACACCATGCTCTACATGTAAGGGCATGCGTTTGAAAAGAGAATCACTTGCCGTGACAGTGGCAGACAAAAATATTTATGAGGTGACAAATCTTTCTATTCGTGATCTTGCGTCATTTTTATCTAATTTGACGCTTACTAAGACGCAGCAGCTGATAGGTGAGCAGATTTTAAAGGAAATCCGAGCACGCGTACAGTTTTTGATTGATGTAGGTCTTGATTATCTTTGCCTGTCACGTGCAACTGGTACGCTTTCAGGCGGTGAGGCACAGCGTATTCGTCTGGCAACACAGATTGGATCTGGTCTTGTCGGTGTGGCTTATATTTTAGATGAGCCAAGCATTGGTCTACATCAAAGAGATAATGACAAGCTGCTTGGCACATTAAAGCATCTTCGTGATCTTGGCAATTCTGTTATTGTCGTTGAACATGATGAGGATACAATGCGTGCTGCCGATTATGTAGTTGATATTGGACCTGGTGCAGGTGAGCATGGCGGTCAGGTTGTTGCAGCAGGCACGGCAGAAGAACTTATGAAAAATCCGGCATCCATAACCGGAAAATATTTGAGTGGTGAACTTAAGATTCCAGTTCCAAATACAAGAAGAGAACCGCAGGGCTGGCTGACTGTAGTGGGAGCAAAGGAAAATAATTTAAAGAATATCACAGTGAATTTTCCTAAGGGAGTCTTTACATGCGTAACTGGTGTATCTGGTTCTGGCAAGAGCAGCCTTGTCAATTCGATTTTGTATCAGGCGCTTGCAAAGCAGCTAAACCGTGCGAGAACCATTCCAGGTGCATATAAAGAGATTAAGGGCATAGAGCAGTTTGATAAGGTAATAAATATAGATCAAAGCCCGATTGGCCGCACACCGCGCTCTAATCCGGCAACTTACACTGGTGTGTTTGATATGATCCGTGATCTTTTCGCTTCAACAGTTGACGCAAAGACGAGAGGCTATAATAAGGGTCGTTTTAGCTTTAATGTAAAGGGTGGACGCTGTGAGGCATGTTCCGGTGATGGTATCGTAAAGATTGAGATGCACTTTTTGCCAGATGTGTATGTGCCATGTGAGGTCTGCAAGGGAAAACGATATAATAGAGAAACGCTGGAAGTAAAATATAAGGGAAAGAGCATTTATGATGTGCTTAATATGACTGTAGAAGAGGCGCTTACATTTTTTGAAAATGTTCCGTCTATTTACCGCAAAATTGAGACATTGTATCAGGTAGGTCTTTCATATATACGATTAGGTCAGCCATCCACAACGCTTTCAGGCGGCGAGGCACAACGTATTAAGCTGGCGACTGAGTTAAGCCGAAAGAGTACAGGAAAGACAATCTATATTTTAGATGAGCCTACGACAGGACTTCATTTTGCAGATGTTCACAAGCTTACAGAAATGCTGCAGAAGCTTGTAGAAAACGGCAATACGGTAATTGTAATCGAGCACAACTTAGACGTAATAAAGACAGCTGATTATATCATTGATATGGGACCAGAAGGCGGAGACGGCGGAGGAACAGTAGTAGCGCAGGGAACGCCGGAAGAAGTGGCAGAGTGCCCACAGTCCTACACGGGATATTATATAAAACGTGTTATAGCTCACGAGACAACTACTATTTAAAGCAAAGCCCGAAGGTGAATGGATTTCACGAGACGGACACTTGAAGCAGGTCTTTCAAAGTAATGTATAATAAGAAAGAACATAAAAGGAACCTGCTGAGTTTGGTCCGTCGACGAAACCATTACACCTAAGGGCTTCCGTAACATGACGCATGAACATATCCCACACTTGCAATCTTTACACAGGTATGATAGACTAGATTGAATTAGTAACTAATAAACTATAATCAGAAAGCTATATGAAAGGGTAAGGTAATGCGATTGAATAAGAAGAGTCTCCTTCTTGGCATGATCGTTTTGTTACTTTCCTGTATAGTTGGAAGCAGTGCAAAAAACAGCTCATTTCTTGAAAATGTACAGGCTTCTATGGTACAGGAAAAAGACAGCGATCAGTCACAGGATCAGCCGGAGATTGGCGTATCAGCCTTAGGTTACTGCGTGATGAATGCAGATACGGGTGAAATTGTTTTGCAAAAAAATGCCGACGAAAAGCTTCATCCGGCAAGCATTACAAAGATTATGACGCTGCTTGTGACGGTGGAACAATGTAAGAACCTTGATTCTGTAACAACTGTGTCAGAAAATGCACTGAATCAGATAGCACCGCTTAGTTCAACACTTCATCCGATGCCAAAGCCGGGAGAGCAATTTACAATCAGGGATCTTTTATATGGTCTTACGATGTGCTCAGGCAATGAGTGCGCGAATATCTTAGCGGAAGCAGTTTGCGGTGATATCGACAGCTTTGTTGAACTGATGAATGAGAGAGCAAAAGAAGCCGGTGCAAAAAACACTCACTTTTCAAACCCTCACGGACTTGATGCTGATGATCACTTAACAACAGCCTATGATATGGCGCTTATTATGAAGGCAGCACTAAAAAATCCGGCGGCAAAGGAAATTCTTTCTGCGAAAACATACACTATTCCTGAAACAGCGTATACATCAGAAAGAAATATGACAAGCGGTCATAAGATGGTTTCAGGTGAGTTTGAATGTGAGGGTGTTTATGCCGGAAAGCCGGGCTATACACGTCTTGCCCAGTCCACGCTTGTGACAGCTGCAAAGCGAGACGATGTTAATCTTATAGCAGTTGTTATGAAATCAGACTCAGGCATAAGCTATGAGGATACAAGTCTTTTGCTTGACAATGCCTACGCAAAGATTAATGACTGGGGTGTGACTGGAGGCTTTAATGTGTATCATCCGCGTGTGACGCAGATTGATGATGCTGGATTTACCGTGACATGGGATGTCGGCTCAGATGCTGTGAGAGCTGAGTTTCCTGTCTGGATTGAGTATGACAGCACAGATGTGCTGACAAAGGGATCTTTGGAGGTGACATCTGACACAATCTCTTATCATGTAAGTCTTTCAGACCATGGTGGAAAAAACGGTGTGTATACAGTACAGGCTTATGTGTATAATGCGTCAGGAGACTCAAAGGTATGCTCGATTAAAGTATTAGCAGGAGTAGGAGAACAAAAAGGATTTGTAAACTGGAATGGCTCCACATATTATGTGCATGAAAATGGTGCACTTGGCTTGCAGTGGCAGGAGCTTGAAGAGGGCTGCTATTATTTTGATTATACGACAGCGCAGATGGTTACAGGCTGGGTGGGCAGCGATACGAAATTTTATCTTGACCCAGATGGAAAGCTTCACACAGGCTGGCTTGAGCTTGATGGAAAGCAATATTATTTTTATCAGGCCGGCGATATGGCAACTGGAAAGATGACCATTGGAAATGGTGAATATTATTTTGACGAAAATGGTGTTTTGCAGTCAGGTTTCGCGATTCCGCAGGCGCCATCATTATATGAATAGAAGAGGAATAACGTTATGAAGTGGAAGAAATTTACGATTCAGACAACAACAGCAGCAGAGGATTTCATCAGTGAGAAGCTAAGTGAGATTGGCATTGAGGGAATCGAGATTGAAGATAAGGTTGAGCTGACAGCAAATGATACAAAGGGCATGTTTATTGATGTACTGCCAGATTTAGGACCAGATGACGGAGAGGCGCTTGTAAGCTTTTATCTTGATGATACGTATGATGTGCCTAAGACGCTTGCTGCCGTAAAGATGGCACTTGAGGAGGTTGCCTCTTTTGTAAATGCAGGATCATGCGAGATCACGGCATCTGAGACAGAGGACAAGGATTGGATGAATAACTGGAAGCAGTATTTTAAGCCATTCGTTGTTGATGATCTTTTAATTAAGCCAACATGGGAAGAAATTCCTGAGGGAATGGAAGGAAAGAAGCTGATTCAGATTGATCCTGGTATGGCATTTGGTACAGGAAAGCACGAGACTACTCAGCTTTGTATTGCAGGAATCCGCAAATATGTAAAGCCGGGTGATAATGTTCTTGATGTTGGAACAGGAAGCGGTATTTTGTCAATTTGCGCGTTGTTAAGCGGTGCCAGTCATGTAGTGGGAACAGATCTTGATGAGAATGCTATTGATGCTGCACATGAGAATGCACAGGTTAATGGCATTACGTCAGAGCAGTATAAGGTTCTGATTGGAAACTTAATTGATGATCAGGCAATCAAGGATGAGGTTGGCTATGAGGCATATGATGTTGTCGTTGCCAATATTCTGGCAGATGTTATTATTGCGCTGCAGGAAGTTGTCGCAGTTCATGTAAAGCATGGCGGTATCTTTATCACATCTGGAATCATTGATATGAAAGAGCAGGCTGTCATGGATGCATTTGCAAAAAATCCAGAGTTTGAAGTGATTGATGTGCTGCATCAGGGCGAGTGGGTTTCAATTGTAACTAGAAGGAAGTAAATATATGTATCATTTTTTTATAAAGCCAGAGCAGGCAGCTGCACACGAGGTAGCAATCATTGGAAGTGATGTAAATCACATCAAAAATGTGCTTAGAATGAAGGTTGGTGAACAGATTTGCGTTAACGATGGCAGTCATGAATATCTTTGCAGCATTGCACAGCTTGATGCAGAAGAAGTGACAGCAAAAATCGAGCAGGTCAGTGAAACTACAAGTGAGCTGCCTTCAAGAATAGTATTGTTTCAGGGATTGCCAAAGGCCGATAAGATGGAGACAATTATTCAAAAGTGTGTGGAGCTTGGCGTGCATGAGATTGTTCCGGTACAGATGAAGCGCTGTGTAGTCAAGCTTGATTGCAAAAAGGAAGAAGCAAAGAGAAAACGCTGGCAGGCGATTTCAGAGAGTGCAGCAAAGCAGGCTGGACGCGGACTTATTCCTGATATCCATCCTCTTATGACATATAAAGAGGCGCTTTTGTATGCTTCTGATAAGGAACATATTCTTGTACCATTTGAGCATGCAGAAAATATGCAGGCAACGCGCGATGCGCTTAGTGCAGTAAAACCGGGCGAGCAGGTAGCAATCTTTATAGGACCAGAGGGCGGCTTTGAGGACGAGGAGATTGCACAGGCAGAAAATTGCGGTGCACAGGCAATTACGCTTGGAAGAAGAATTTTGAGGACGGAAACAGCTGGAATGGCAGTGCTTGCCATGCTTGGATACGTATTGGAGGAATAAAAAATGGAAGCATATCTGGATAATTCAGCAACGACCCGTGTGGATGCACAGGTGCAGGAGCTGATGAAAAAATTGATGGATGTTGATTTTGGAAATCCATCATCACGTCATCAAAAGGGTGTTGTGGCAGAGGGATATATCAAGGAAGCAAGACAGAAAATTGCTGCTACTTTAAAGGTTGATCCAAAGGAGCTTATCATTACCTCTGGCGGTACGGAGTCCAACAATATGGCCCTTATTGGAACGGCACTTGCTGCAAAGAGAAAGGGAAACCATATCATTACAACAGCAGTCGAGCATCCAAGTGTCAAGGCAACGGCTTCTTTTTTGGAGGAGCAGGGCTTTCGCATCACATTTCTTTCAGTTGACAGCAGAGGACAGATCTCTTTAGAAGATTTAAAGGAAGCACTTACACCTGATACCATTCTTGTATCAATCATGTATGTAAATAATGAGATTGGAACAATTCAGCCTGTAGAGGAAGCTGCAAAGCTGGTTCATGCGACTGTTCCAGGTGCTGTATTTCATGTGGATGCCATTCAGGCATATGGCAAGGTGATGATTCGTCCAAAGCAGCAGGGAATTGATCTTTTGTCTGTCAGCTCACATAAATTCCATGGTCCAAAGGGAGCAGGCTTTTTATATTGCAGCAGCAAGGTTAATCTTCATCCAATCATATTTGGAGGCGGTCAGCAGTCTGGTATGCGTTCAGGAACTGAAAATGTACCTGGTGCAGCAGGTATGGGACTGGCAGCGCAGCTTGCCTACCAGAACTTTGAACAGAAGAAAGCACATTTAAATGAGCTTCGCCGCTATTTTTTGGAGGGCATTCATAAGCTGGATGACGTTTCGATAAACGGTTGGGATGAGACGGCAGATGGTGAGGAATGTATAGATAAGAGAGCACCGCATATTGTAAGCGTAAGCTTCACAGGTGTAAGAAGCGAGGTGCTTTTAAATGCACTCAGCGACCGCGGCATTTATGTGTCATCTGGAAGTGCATGCTCATCTAACCATCCGGCACTTTCAAGTACTCTGCAGGCAATTGGGCTAGATAAAAAGCTTATTGAGGGAACGCTTCGTTTTTCCTTCTGTGAGAATACGACAAAGGAAGAGCTTGATCAGGCACTGAAGGCATTGCAGGAACTTCTTCCGATGCTTCGCCGCTACACAAGACGATAGAATGATACCAGGGTCAAAAGCTCCAAAAGCCGTTCGTGCTTGCACGATAAGGTTTTGGAGCTTGGGACCCGCAAAAACATGAGGATGCAGCGATTTTCAAGGAAAATCAGCGAATCCGAATGTTTTTAGAATTGCGAGAGTTGCGTAGCAACGGAGCAATTCGTAGGTATCTATTAACATAAACACATTAGATAGAATTGTGAGGAACAACATGAAATATCATGCATTTTTGATAAAGTATGCCGAGATTGGCATTAAGGGAAAAAACCGTTATTTGTTTGAGGATGCGCTTGTGAAGCATATCCGTCTTGCAATGGAGCGTGTTGAGGGTGAGTTTGAAGTAAAGAAGGAGTCTGGACGTATTTACGTGCAGGCACTTAGCGATTATGATTATGATGAGGCAGTAGATGCGTTAAAGCATGTATTTGGAATCGTGTGGATCTGTCCTGTTGTACAGCTTAAAGATGAAGGCTATGATAAATTGGCAGAGCAGGTTGTGGAATATATGGGAAATGTATATCCGCAGGGTGATTATACATTTAAGGTACACAGCCGCCGTGCAAGAAAGAATTATCCAAAGGATTCTCAGCAATTAAATGCAGATCTTGGCGAGGCTATTTTAAACGCATACGAAAACGCGCGTGTAGATGTTCACAATCCGCAGGTTTTATTGTCTGTTGAGGTTCGTGACACTTGCATCAACGTATATTCTGTATCTATTCCGGGTGCAGGCGGAATGCCTGTTGGAACGGCTGGAAAGGCAATGCTTTTATTGTCAGGCGGAATTGATTCACCAGTTGCAGGCTATATGATTGCAAAAAGAGGCGTTACACTTGAGGCTGTTTATTTCCATGCACCGCCGTATACTAGTGAGCGTGCAAAGCAAAAGGTAGTAGATCTGGCAAAGCTTGTGTCTAAATATGCAACACCGATCAAGCTTCATGTCATCAATTTTACTGATATTCAGCTTTATATTTACGATGCCTGCCCGCATGATGAGCTTACTATTATCATGCGCCGCTATATGATGCGTATCGCTGAGCGCATTGCCATCAAGGATGGCTGCCATGGCTTAATTACTGGAGAGAGCATTGGTCAGGTAGCATCACAGACTATGCAGAGCTTAATGGCAACAAATGAGGTATGCACACTTCCTGTATATCGTCCGGTAATCGGTTTTGACAAGCAGGAGATTGTTGATGTAGCAGAAAAGATTGATACCTTTGAAACATCTATTCAGCCGTATGAGGACTGCTGTACAATTTTTGTTGCAAAGCATCCTGTTACAAAGCCAAATGTAAAGGTAATCAGAAGTTCCGAAAAGAAGCTTGAGGAAAAGATTGATGCGATGGTAGAAGAGGCAGTTAATAGCGCAGAGATTATCTGGTGTAAGGCTTAATATTACAGTTTACAGGACGTGTGAACTGTAGCAAAAAAATAGGGCATCACGAATGTGATGCCCCGATTGGTCAGATAAAACGATCTCTGAAAGTTAAGTTAAAAAAATTTACTGGATGATGTATGGTTCCAGAACCTTCATAACAGTATCAAGATTCTTTTCTTCATGAATGTTTAAATCGATTGGCTTGGAAAGATCCAGAGAAAAGATACCCATAATGGACTTTGCGTCGATAACGTATCTTCCGGAAACCAGGTCAAAATCAGAATCAAACTTGGTCAGGTCATTTACAAAAGACTTAACCTTATCGATAGAATTTAAAGAAATTTTTACTGTAACCATGATAATACCCTCCTGTGAATATGATGTTTGTGAGTTTTTATGTTTGCTTCTTGCGGAATTATCTGTTTTTTAATTTTAGATATACCGAAAAAACGAACATTCATCTTTAAGTTTATAGTACTTGTTTTGAGTAGAAAAGTCAAGGGAAAGTTAGAGAAAGGAAAATGAAAACATGGGAAGACGGGCAGCATTTCACACATTAGGCTGCAAGGTTAATGCATATGAGACGGAAGCAATGGAGGAGCTTTTGCAGACGGCAGGCTACGATATTGTTCCATTTACAGAGCAGGCAGATGTTTATGTTGTTAATACCTGCTCAGTTACAAATATGGCGGAGCGAAAATCAAGACAGATGCTGCACCGCGCAAAAAAATTAAATCCAGAGGCTGTTGTGGTGGCGACAGGCTGCTATGTGCAGGTAAGTGAAGAAGAAGCCAGAGCAGATGCTGCTGTCGATCTTGTTCTTGGAAATAACCAGAAGCGTCAGATTGTTACGGCACTAGATGCTTATTTTGAAGGAAGAACATTTGATGATGTGCTGGCAGATGTAGAGAAGGAGCAGTATGAGGAGCTTGAAGTCAGCACAGTATTAGAGCACACAAGAGCATTTGTAAAAGTTCAGGATGGATGTAATCAGTTCTGCAGTTACTGTATTATTCCATATGCCAGAGGACGTGTGCGAAGCCGTCGTATGGAAAACGTTATAGCTGAGATTAAAAGACTTGCAGAAGCAGGTATCCAGGAGGTTGTGCTGACTGGTATTCATCTAAGCTCTTATGGAAGGGAAATTGATGGGGAAAGTCATTTAATCGAGCTTATTGAAGCCATTCATCCAATTGATGGCATAAGCAGAATACGTCTTGGCTCACTTGAACCGCGTATTATTACAGAGGAATTTGTTGGTCGCTTAAAAAAGCTGCATAAAGTATGTCCTCATTTTCATTTGTCTCTGCAAAGCGGATGTGAGGAAACCTTAAAGCGTATGAATAGACATTACACGCCAGAAGAATACTATGAAAAGTGTAAACTTCTTCGAGCTGCTTTTGAAAATCCAGCAATCACAACAGATGTGATTGTAGGATTTCCGGGAGAGACGGATGAAGAATTTGATAAGACACGTCAGTTTCTTGAGAAAGTGCATTTTTATGAGATGCATATTTTCCGCTATTCCAGAAGAAAAGGAACAAGAGCTGACAAGATGGAAAATCAGATCCCAGAAGAGACAAAGGCGCAGCGAAGCGGTATACTTTCGTCACTTGAGTCACAGATGACAAAAGAGTTTAGAACAAAGTGGACAGGAGCGTGCGTCAAAGTTTTATTGGAGGAGCGTCAGGAAATTAATGGTGTCTCCTACATGGTCGGCCATACGCCAGAGTACATAAAATGTGCGGTAGAGACGGATGCGCCAGACAATACGATCATCGATGCAATAATCGAAGGTGAATTGACTGCGGATGTGATGAAGGCAAGACAGGGGTGAATGACAGTTCAGGGGACGCCTGAACTGGCAAAAAAAATACTTGCCGAATTAGACGAAATGTATTACAATATTATTGTTTAGCAGGTTTTGGACTGTAGGAAGGGCGTGAATCAATGGCAGATTTAAAAAATACTCAATTTATTGACATCAACCAGACGAAGCGAATTTCTGTATCAGAAGTAATTCTGAGAGTATATCAGGCGCTCGTAGAGAGGGGATACAATCCGGTCAACCAGATTGTCGGATATATTATGTCCGGCGATCCGACCTATATCACAAGCCACAATAATGCCAGAAGCCTCATCATGAAGGTTGAGCGAGATGAAATTCTCGAAGAACTGATGAGAAACTACGTAGAAACATGCATTGAAAGAAAAGGCAGAGAGAAAAAGTGAGATTATTAGGACTCGACTATGGTTCCAAGACAGTGGGAGTGGCGGTTACTGATCCGTTGGGTTACACTGCTCAGCCGTTAGAAACCATTACAAGAAAAGAGGAGAATAAATTGCGGCGTACACTTGCGCGCATTGAACAGCTGGTAGGAGAATACCAGATCGAAAAGATCGTTTTGGGTTATCCAGTCAATATGGACGGATCAGCAGGAGAGCGTGCAGAGCTTGCGCTTGCGTTTAAAGCAATGCTAGAGCGTAGAACCAAACTTGAGGTGATTATGCAGGATGAGAGGCTGACAACAGTGGCAGCTGATGAAATTCTGCAGGAGTGCGGTATGCCTAGGGAAAAACGAAAAACCGTGATCGATCAGGTAGCAGCAGGGCTTATTTTGCAGGACTTTATGGAAAACACAAAGAAGGGCAGTAAACTTGCTGATAGCGAATCGGACACAGAAAAAAATAATAATAAAAACCTGGAAGTTATGAATAGCACAGCAGACTAGGAAAAAGAAAAGACTGGAGAAGGCGAATGGAAGATAAGATCATTTTGACAGCAGATGATGGAACAGAGGTAACGTTTTATGTGATTGAGGAAACAAGACTCGGTGCAAGCAATTATCTGCTGGTGGCAGATTCGGATGATGAGGATGCAGAGTGTCTGATTTTAAAGGACACATCACGTGATGAGGATCCGGAGGCCGTGTATGAGCTCGTTGAAGATGAGACCGAGCTTGACGCTGTTTCGAAAGTATTTGAAGAACTCCTTTCTGATGAGGATATTACCATTGAGTGATGCACAGAAAATGTGAGTGCGCTATGGCAATAAAGTGAATGAAGACTCCAATCAGTTAATTGGATGAAACATTGGACAGAGAAGTTACGACAGAAAAAAGAGCTGTTTCATAAATGAACAGGAAAAAGGAGGTAAGATTTGAGTACAGTTGAAACAAGTGTCAAGGTCATACCATTAGGAGGTCTTGAGCAAATCGGAATGAATATGACGGTGTTTGAGTATGGAGAAAGCATCATCGTTGTAGACTGCGGTATGTCATTCCCGGGGGATGAGATGCTCGGTATTGATATGGTCATTCCAGATATCACGTATCTAAAACAAAACATTCACAAGGTAAAGGGCGTATTTATTACGCATGGTCACGAGGATCATATCGGTGCATTGCCGTTTTTCTTTAAAGAAATCAATGTTCCGCTTTACGGAACAAAGCTGACTCTTGGAATTATCGAGGGAAAGCTTGAGGAGCACGGCATTACAAAGAGTGTAAAGAGAAAGGTAGTAAAGTATGGCCAGACAATCTCAGCAGGTGATTTTAAAGTAGAGTTTATCCGCACAAATCACAGTATTGTTGATGCAGCAGCACTTGCCATTACTTCTCCGGCAGGAACCATTATTCATACTGGAGACTTTAAGATCGACTATACACCTGTATTTGGTGATATGGCAGACTTACAGCGCTTTGCAGAGCTTGGAAAGAAGGGCGTACTGGCACTTCTTTGCGATAGTACTAATGCGCTGCGACCGGGCTTTACAGCGTCTGAGCGTACAGTTGGCCATACATTCGATACAATTTTCTCTGAGCACAGAAACCAGAGAATCATCGTTGCAACATTCGCATCTAATGTAGACCGTGTGCAGCAGATCATCAATACTGCCTACAAATATGACCGCAAGGTTGTTGTAGAAGGACGAAGCATGGTTAACATCATTGGAAAGGCAAGCGAGCTTGGCTATATTAATATTCCAGAGGGCACTTTAATTGATATTGAGCTGCTTCGCAATTACCCACCGGAGAAGACCGTTATTATCACAACAGGAAGCCAGGGCGAGTCTATGGCAGCACTGTCTCGTATGGCAGCAGCCATTCACAGAAAGGTCAGCATCTGCCCAGGTGATCTTGTCGTATTTTCCTCAAATCCGATTCCTGGAAATGAGAAATCTGTATCAAAGGTAATCAATGAATTATGCGTTTTAGGCGCAGAGGTTATTTATCAGGATACGCACGTATCTGGTCACGCATGTCAGGAAGAGATCAAGCTGATGTACTCACTTGTTCGCCCGAAGTATTCAATTCCTGTTCATGGTGAGTTCCGCCATAGAAAGGCACAGGCTGAGATAGCAGAATCTCTTGGAATTCCGAAGGATAATATCTTTATGATTCAGTCCGGCGATGTGCTTGAGTTAAGTGAAGAAAGTGCACTTGTTACCGGACAGGTAACGCACGGCGGTATTCTTGTGGATGGACTTGGTGTTGGTGACGTTGGAAACATAGTTCTTCGTGATCGTCAGAATTTGTCTCAGGATGGTATTATTATTGTTGTTCTGACATTGGAGCGTTACACCAACAACCTGCTTGCAGGTCCAGACATTGTATCAAGAGGATTTGTTTATATCCGTGAGTCTGAGAATCTGATGATTGAGGCACAGCAGGTCGTAGAGGATGCTGTATTTGATTGTCTGGATCACAAGATTTCTGATTGGTCAAAGATCAAAAATGAGATTCGCGACAGCTTAAGCAACTACCTGTGGAAGAAGATGAAGCGCAGTCCGATGATTCTTCCGATCATCATGGAAGTGGAGTAAGTGAATGTTTGATTTTGAGCGGGCAACCGATTATATTCGCTCCCTGGAATTACCAGGGAGCGCTCTGAGTGAAGAAATTCAAAAAGATGCGCTGGCAGGAGACGTGCCGATTATTCGGCCGGAGACTGCCAGTTTTCTGCTGTTTTTAATTAGTTTGAAAAAGCCGCTTTCTATTCTTGAAGTTGGGACAGCAGTGGGCTATTCGGCGATTCGCATGAGCGAGGTGATGCCAGCTGGTGCAACGATTACAACGATTGAGAAATATCCGCCGCGAATTGAGGAGGCAAAAAGAAATTTTGCAAGAGCACCGCGAGGCTGCGACATCACGCTTCTTGAGGGAGATGCAGCTGATATATTAAAGACGTTGGACAAGCCGTATGACCTGATTTTTATGGATGCGGCGAAGGGACAGTATATTCATTTCCTTCCGGACGTACTAAGACTTTTAGCTCCGGACGGACTTTTATTTTCAGATAATGTACTTCAGGACGGAGATGTTTTGGAGTCAAGATTTGCGGTGACGAGACGCAACCGCACGATTCACAGCAGAATGCGAGAATATCTGACGATGCTGACACATACGCCAGAGCTTACCACATCGGTTATTCCGATTGGAGACGGCGTCTCACTGACAATGAAGAAAAACACGGAGGAAATGTAATATGGCAGCGAGAAAAAAGCCAGAGCTTTTGATCCCGGCAAGCAGTCTTGACGTATTAAAGACTGCCGTTACCTATGGAGCAGATGCGGTGTATATCGGCGGTGAGGCATTTGGTCTTCGGGCAAAGGCAAAAAATTTCAGCAAAGAGGATATGGCAGAGGGAATCGCCTTTGCGCATGCACATGACGTAAAGGTTTATGTGACAGCTAATATTTTAGCTCATAATGATGACCTTGACGGTGTGCGAGCTTATTTTCGCGAATTAAAGACTATTGGACCAGATGCACTTATCATTTCTGATCCGGGCGTTTTTATGATTGCAAAGAGTGAGCTTCCAGAGATGGAGCTTCATATCAGTACCCAGGCTAACAATTGCAATTATGGAACATTTAATTTCTGGCATCAGCTTGGCGCAAAGCGTGTTGTTTCCGCAAGAGAGCTTTCTCTTTATGAATTAAAGCAGATTCGTGCGCATATCCCAGACGATCTTGAGATCGAGACGTTTGTTCATGGTGCGATGTGTATTTCTTACTCAGGACGCTGTCTTTTAAGCAATTATATGGTAGGACGCGATGCCAATCAGGGTGCATGCACACATCCGTGTCGCTGGAAATATTCTATCGTGGAGGAGACACGTCCGGGCGAATATTATCCTGTTTACGAGAATGAGAGAGGAACATACATCTTTAATTCAAAGGATCTTTGCATGATCGAACACATTCCGGACTTGGCAGAAAGCGGTATCGACAGCTTAAAGGTAGAGGGACGCATGAAGACGGCTCTTTATGTGGCAACTGTAGCGCGCACTTATCGAAAAGCACTTGACGATTATTTTGAGGATCCGAAGAAATATGAAGCAAACATGGAATGGTACAAGGAAGAAATTGGAAAGTGCACATACCGTGAGTTCACGACAGGATTTTTCTATGGAAAGCCTTCTAGTGATGCGCAGATTTACAACAGCAATACCTATGTTAAGAATTACACATATCTGGGAACAGTAGAGTCTATTGACAAGAATGGACGAAGTGTATTTGAACAGAAGAATAAATTTACTGTTGGCGAGACGATTGAGCGCATGAAGCCGGATGGAACTAATGTTTCTCTTAAGGTAATCGGAATTTTTGATGAGGATGGAAATGCGCAGGAGAGCGCACCTCATCCAAAGCAGATGCTTCATGTTGTATTTGATGGCGAGACAGAGCCGCAGGATATTCTGCGAAGACAAGAGCCAGACGAAAAACAGTGATGGAAGGGCATAAAAATGGATATAACGAAAATACCGCAGTATGAGCTGCTTGAACATCATTATGTCAGGGAGCTTGAAAGTGAGGGATATCTGATGCGCCACAAAAAGACAGGCGCACGTGTCTTTATACTGGAAAATGATGACAATAATAAAGTATTTAACATTGCATTTAGAACTGTTCCGACAGATAGCACAGGTGTGGCTCATATTATTGAGCACACTGTGCTTTGCGGATCTGACCGCTACCCGGTCAAGGATCCGTTTGTTGAGCTGGCAAAGGGATCTTTAAATACATTTTTAAATGCAATGACATATTCAGATAAGACAATGTATCCTCTTGCAAGCACAAATGATAAGGATTTCTTTAATTTGATGTCTGTCTATATGGACGGTGTCTTTCATCCAAATATCACAAAAGAGAGAAAGATTTTCGAGCAGGAGGGCTGGCACTATGAGATGGACAGTCCGGATGGTGAGCTGACATACAATGGTGTTGTGTATAATGAGATGAAGGGCGCTTTTTCAAGTGCAGACGAGATTCTTGGCCGTCAGGTGAAGGCTGCACTTTATCCTGACACGACATATGCATATGAGTCAGGCGGAGATCCGGAATTTATCACAGATCTGACATATGAGTCATATCTGGAGTTTTATCATACTTATTATCATCCTTCAAACAGCTATATTTATTTGTATGGTGATCTTGATATGGAAAAAGCACTCAATTGGATGGATCATGAGTACTTAAGTCATTACGAGAAAAAAGAGATTGACTCAGCAGTTACACTTCAAAAGCCGTTCAACAAGATGAAGGAGATTTCGCTGTGTTATGCAGCTTCTGAGGATGACGATGAGGGTACTTATTTTACATGGTCAAAGGTTGTGTCAAATGCACTTGATCTTGAAAAGTATCTTGCATTTCAGGTTTTAGAGTATGTTCTTCTTGATGCACCTGGTGCGCCTCTTAAACAGGCACTTCTTGATGCTGGAATCGGTGTAGATATTTATGGAGGCTTCGAGGATGGTATTTTGCAGCCATCATTTGAGGTTACTACAAAAGGTGCCAGACAAGAGCAAAGAGAAGTCTTTGTGGAGACAATTGAGGCAACGTTAAGAAAGCTTGCAGAGGAAGGCTTACATAAGCGTTCACTTCTTGCTGGTTTAAACAGCTTACAGTTTCGCTTAAAAGAAGGCGATTTTGGCCGTTGGCCGAAAGGTCTTATGTATGGACTGGATCTTTTTGACAGTTGGCTTTATGATGACAATGCTGCATTTTTGCTTTTAGAGACGCAGGATGCGATGGATGAACTCTATAAAAAGGCAGAGGGAAGCTATTTTGAGCAGCTGATAAAAGAGTGTCTGATTGACAATTCATTTGGTGTTGTGGCAATGGCTGTGCCAAAGGTTGGTCTTGATGCTGAAAATGAAGAAAAGACAGCAGAGAAGCTTCGTGCTTATAAAGATTCTCTCTCAAAAGAAGAGATTGAAGAAATTGTGCGTCACACAAAGGAGTTAAAGGAATATCAGGAAACTCCAAGCACGAAAGAAGAGCTTGAGACTATTCCTATGCTGACACGCGCAGATATTAAGCGTGATGTGCTGCCGCTTTATAATGAAGAGCGAAGCATGGATGGAGTGAAGGTATTATTTCACGAGATGTCAACAAAAAAGATCGGCTATTTGGAGCTTGTATTTGATGCTGATTTTGCAGATCTTTCAGAGCTTCCATATCTGTCTTTATTAAAACAGATTTTAGGTGTTGTGGCAGCAGGAGAATACAGCTATACAGAGCTGATGGATGAGGTTAATATTCATACGGGCGGCATTGATCCAGGCTTTGTTGTGCTGCAGCCAGAGACAGGAAGACCAACTGTGCGTTTCTCCTTCCGCATAAAGGCATTTTATCATGAGCTTGAGACGGCAGTTAACCTTACAGCTAAGATGATGTATCAGTCTGATCTTGCAAATGAGAAGCGTCTGTTAGAGATAATCGGTGAGACGCGTTCACAGCTGTATGAGCGCCTAAAGAGTGCTGGACATAATACGTCAATCAAGAGGGCATCCTCCTATCACAGTGAGTCAGGCTACTTAAATGAGATTATGACGGGTATTTCGTTCTATGAATTTTTAAATGATTTGTATGATCACTTCGAAGAACGAAAGGGTATGATAATTGAGAAGCTGCGCGCTGTCAGCCATCAACTGTTTAATAAGAGAGCGCTTCTTGTCAGCTTTACCGCAGATAAGGAAGGCTATGATGTTTTAGAAAAGGCAATGGATACGCTTATCAGGCAGATGCCAGATGAGCCTTTTGTAAAGGCAGATTGGAATATGCCGCTTGAAAAGAAAAATGAGGGCATATGCTGTGCATCACAGATTCAATTTGTGGGAAGAACAGGCAATTATAAGGATGCCGGGTTGCCATTTAGAGGATCACTTCTTGTGCTGCAAAACATCTTAAATTATGATTATCTTTGGATACGTCTGCGCGTCAAGGGCGGTGCTTATGGCTGTATGTCAGGTTTTGGACGTGATGGTGACTGTTATATGGTATCTTATCTTGATCCTAAGCTTGCCGAAACAAATGAAGTATATGATAAGCTTCCAGAATATCTTGAGCAGTTTGATCAGGATGAGAGAAGTATGGACCGATATGTTATAGGTGCAATTAGTGAGATGGACATTCCGAAAAATCCAGCAGCGCTTGGTGTGCGTGGTCTTACTGCGTATTTAAGTGGAATCACAAGAGAGCAGCTTCAAAAGGAGCGAGATGAAGTGATTGATACAGATGCCAAGGAAATTCGTGCACTTGTGCCGTATGCTAAAGCGGTACTTTCTAATAATTGCCTTTGCGTAGTTGGAAATGAAAACAAGATAAAAGAAAACAGCTCACTTTTTACAACGGTACGATCATTGTAGTTTGCTACACTGGAAAGGAAATAAAATATGGAAAAACAGAAAAAATCAGGCTTTATTGCACTGGTCGGACGTCCAAACGTGGGAAAGTCCACGTTGATGAATCATCTGATTGGACAAAAGATTGCGATCACATCAAGAAAGCCTCAGACAACGAGAAATCAGATCCGCACCGTCTATACAGATGAGCGCGGTCAGGCCGTTTTTCTGGATACGCCGGGCATCCATAAGGCACAGAATCGTCTGGGCACATATATGGTAGAGGTTGCGCAGAAAACATTTTCACAGGCTGACATTGTCATGTGGCTTGTTGAGCCGACCACCTTTATCGGAAGAGGCGAACAGGAGATTGCAAAGAAGCTTCGCCAGCTCAAGTGTCCTGTCTTTTTGATCGTCAACAAGACTGATACAGTAAAGAAGGAAGCAGTGGCAGAGTGCATCAAGGCATATCGTCAAATTGCAGACTTTAATGAGGTGGTAGCCGTTTCTGCACTTAGAAGTGTCAATACAGATACACTGCTTGATACTGTATTTCGTTATCTGCCGTATGGCCCAATGTATTATGATGAGGATACTGTCACTGATCAGCCAATGCGTCAGATTGCAGCAGAGATGATTCGAGAGAAGGCACTTAGACGTCTTCAGGAAGAAATTCCGCACGGCATTGCAGTTACAATCGAGCAGATGAAAGAGCGCCCGGATGGCTCTGTGATGGATATCGAAGCATCCATTATATGTGAGCGTGAGTCTCATAAGGGAATCATTATCGGCAAGGGCGGCTCGATGCTAAAAGCAATCGGAAGTGATGCACGTCGTGACATCGAAGACATGCTTGAGATGAAGGTTAATTTAAAGCTGTTTGTCAAGGTGCGTAAGGACTGGCGCGACAGCGACCTTTACATGAAGAACTTTGGATATCACGAGGACGAGAAGTAAGCTTATAGAAAGGAAAACAAATGGATACCGTAACAGTGAACGGAATGGTTCTGTCTGCCATGCCAATAGGTGAATATGACAGGCGAATTGTGCTTTTGACAACAGATCTTGGGCGAATCAGCGCATTTGTGCGTGGGGCAAGACGGCCAAACAGTTCGCTGTTAGCTGCGGCACGTCCATTTTCCATGGGTATATTTACACTGCATGCCGGACGAGATTCGTACACAGTACAGACTGCTTCAATAAAGGAGTATTTTGAGGCAGTCAGCTCTGACGTGACTAAGATGGCATATGGCTGCTATTTCCTTGAGGCAGCAGGTTTTGCCTCAGAGGAAAATGATGATGGAAGAGAATTGCTGAATCTTCTTTATTTCTCATTAAAGGCATTGGAGAATCAGGCTATTCCAGATGAGCTTGTGCGTCTTGTTTATGAGCTTCGTCTGTTTTTAGTGATGGGTGTTTATCCGCAGGTATTTGAGTGCAGTGTATGTAAAAGCAAACTCACAAAAGGCTGGCTGTCTGTCGAGCGGGGAAATTGTGTCTGTGAAGAATGTGCAAAAAGAAAAAATGAGGCACATATATCGGCGCGTCTTTATCTGGATGAATCAGCTATGTATACGCTTCAGTATATTCTGACGGCTCCAATCGGCAGACTTTACACATTCTGTCTTGAAGAGCCAGTTAAGCGTACACTTTATGATCTGACAGTGAAATGGCGCAGACGATACTTTTCAAGAGAGTTTAAATCATTGCAGGTTCTTGAGGAGATGGTGCACTTTATGGGCACTTTGTAAGCCATTTTGCCTGCTTTTTATGTGATTAGAGCAGATTGCTGACACATTTGTAAAGAAATGTTAAAGAAATAGGAAGATTTTATACTTGAAATATTCGCCAAGATACCATAGAATGTATAAAAGATAAGTCTCTGCCGAAAAGAGGCAGTAATGAGAGGAAAGAAAAGTATGAGAAACAGGATGATACGGATAAAAATAGCCAGTCTTATGGCAGGGCTTGTGGCGGCGGTCAGTTTAGAAGGCTGTGGATTGTTTACGAAGTCATATGACTTCACAGAAGCCGAAAACAGCATTTACGTGGAAGACAATGCTACAATCCGTGCTGCCATGATTTCTGACTTTGATAAGGATTACTACAGTATCGACGAGCTTGCAGGTGTGGCACAGCAGGAGGCGCTGTCTTTCAACAAAAATGTGTATGACTGCTCCTATTATAGCTATGATCAGATGACAAAGGAAGAAAAAGAAAGTATTCTTCTTCCAGTGTGCTACGAAAAGGCAGTAGTGAAGGACAAAAAAGCAAGCGTCGTATTTACGTATGCAAATGGTGATACCTATACAGGCTTTAATTCTGCTGAGATTCAAAATGCCGGTGGAAGCAAGCTTTACACATCACAGCTTGGCAGCAGTACCATGGCACTTAGCGGCGATTTTGTCACAAGCGATGGTCAAAAGCATATCAGCAATGAAGATTTGATGAAAAAGACAGATTATTGTCTTGTGTACGCAGATTACCCTGTAACTGTATTTGGTGAGCATGATATTGCATATGTTTCCCCAAATGTTACAGTTCTGGCATCAAACTGTGCCCAGATCACTGGCAATGACGGTGGGTATATCATTTTCAAGTAGTCACAGTGAGCAAAGCGCAATCTTTCGTTTTGCGAACAGTAACTTTATAAAACATTTTTGGAGGAAGAACGATTATGGAAAAGACATTAGAGAAAATTGTAGCTCTTGCAAAGTCCAGAGGCTTTGTATATCCAGGATCTGAGATTTACGGCGGTCTGGCAAATACATGGGATTATGGTAATCTCGGTGTTGAACTTAAGAATAATGTAAAAAAGGCATGGTGGCAGAAGTTTGTTACTGGCAATCCTTATAATGTAGGTGTAGATTGTGCAATCCTGATGAACCCACAGACATGGGTAGCTTCAGGTCATCTGGGCGGTTTCTCTGATCCGTTAATGGACTGTAAGTGCTGCCATGAGCGTTTCCGTGCTGATAAGCTGATTGAGGATTACTATGCAGAGCAGGGACAGGAGCCGGAAAAGCCAATCGACGGCTGGACAACACAGGAGATGAAGGATTTCATCGATGATAAGAATATTTGCTGTCCGACATGCGGAAAGCATGATTTCACTGATATTCGTCAGTTTAATTTGATGTTTAAGACATTCCAGGGTGTTACTGAGGATGCAAAGAATACCGTATATCTTCGTCCGGAGACTGCACAAGGTATCTTCGTAAACTTCAAAAATGTACAGAGAACATCACGTAAGAAGCTTCCATTTGGTATTGGCCAGATCGGAAAGTCCTTCCGTAACGAGATTACACCAGGAAACTTTACATTCCGTACAAGAGAGTTCGAGCAGATGGAGTTAGAGTTCTTCTGTGAGCCAGGTACTGATCTTGAGTGGTTCCAGTATTGGCGTCAGTACTGCATCGACTGGTTAAAGAGCCTTGGCATCAAGGAAGACGAGATGCGTGCAAGAGATCATTCTCCTGAGGAGCTGTGCTTCTATTCTAAGGGAACAACTGATATCGAGTTCTTATTCCCGTTTGGATGGGGTGAGCTTTGGGGTATCGCAGACCGTACCGATTACGATTTAACTCAGCATCAGAACACATCTGGTGAGGATATGACCTACTTTGATGATGAGAAGAAGGAGCGTTACATTCCATATGTTATCGAGCCATCTCTTGGAGCTGACCGTGTAACACTGGCATTCCTTTGTGCAGCATATGACGAGGAAGAGTTAGAGGGCGGCGATGTTCGTACTGTTCTTCATTTCCATCCGGCACTGGCACCAGTAAAGATCGGTGTGCTTCCGCTTTCTAAGAAGCTTAATGATGGTGCTATGAAGGTATATGAGCAGCTTATCAAAAAGTACAACTGTGAGTTTGATGACCGCGGTGCAATTGGAAAGCGTTACAGAAGACAGGATGAGATCGGAACACCGTTCTGCATCACCTATGACTTTGATTCTGAGACTGATGGCTGCGTAACTGTTCGTGATCGTGATACCATGAAGCAGGAGCGTGTTGCTATTGCAGATCTTAAGGCATATTTCGAAGAAAAGTTTGATTTCTAAATAGTTTTGCAACTAAACCCAAAGGCGGGTACCGGAGAAATCCGGCCTGTCTTTGGGCTTTTTTTATATGTGCAATATGAACGGAAGAGAAAGAAAAAAATCGGAACTTTGCCACTTTACCATAGCACATTGTATAAATACACAAAAACACGCTAAAAAATTTATTTTATTTTTAAAAAACACATATTGACGTAATTTAATTCATGTAGTACCATATACATGTCGGTTTTCAAAGCCGGTAACAAAAATCCACCCGATCGACATCAGTGCATTTGACATCTCTAGGTTTCGGGTGGGCAGGTAGAGTAGAGTGAAAATCAGCATTCACTCCGATGTCCGAAAAATAGAGTTGGATATTGTAAGAGGTCGCTCCAGAGCGGCAGATTGAGAGGTCATAATGTCTTACGTAGATGAAGTGCTGCAGAAGGTTGCAGAGAAGAATCCAGGCGAGAAAGAGTTTCAGCAGGCAGTTAAGGAAGTTCTTGATTCCCTTCGTCCGGTAATTGAGGCAAATGAGGAGCAGTACCGCAAAGATGCTTTGCTTGAAAGAATGACAGAGCCAGAGCGTATTATTACATTCCGTGTACCGTGGGTAGATGACAACGGACAGGCTCATGTAAATAGAGGTTTCCGTGTACAGTTTAACAGTGCAATCGGACCGTACAAGGGTGGACTTCGTCTTCACCCATCTGTAAATCTTGGTATTATCAAGTTCCTTGGTTTTGAGCAGACCTTTAAGAACTCACTGACAGGACTTCCAATCGGAGGCGGCAAGGGTGGTTCTGATTTTGATCCGAAGGGCAAGTCAGACCGTGAAATTATGAAATTCTGCCAGAGCTTTATGACAGAGCTGTATCGTCACATTGGCGCAGATACAGATGTACCGGCTGGTGACATTGGTGTAGGCGGAAGAGAGATTGGCTATCTGTATGGACAGTATAAGAGACTGACTGGTCTGTACGAGGGTGTTTTAACTGGTAAGGGTCTGACATACGGTGGTTCTCTTGCAAGAACAGAGGCTACTGGTTATGGTCTTGTATATATGGTTCGCGAGATGCTGTTAAATGCAGGTATGACCATGGAAGGAAAGACAGTTGCTGTTTCCGGTTCAGGAAATGTTGCAATTTACACAACTGAGAAGGCTCAGCAGTATGGCATGAAGGTTGTTACATTAAGTGATTCTAACGGTTGGATTTATGATCCAAACGGCATTGATCTTGACCTTGTAAAGCAGATCAAGGAAGTTCGCCGCGGAAGAATCAAAGAGTACGCAGAAGCAAAGCCGGGTGTTGAGTATCATGAAGGCAAGGGTGTATGGAGCGTTAAGTGTGATATCGCACTTCCATGCGCAACTCAGAATGAGTTAGACCTTGAGGATGCAAAGCAGTTAAAGGCAAATGGATGCTTCCTTGTAGCAGAGGGTGCAAACATGCCATCCACCAGAGAGGCAACAGACTTCTTCTTAGAGAGTGGAATGATGTTCATGCCAGGAAAGGCTGCAAACGCAGGTGGTGTTGCAACATCTGCACTTGAAATGAGCCAGAATAGCGAGAGACTTTCCTGGACATTCGAGGAAGTAGACGAGAAGCTTCACAACATCATGATCAATATCTTCAAGAAGGTAGACGAAGCAGCAAAGAAATACGGCTACGAAGGAAACTATGTAATGGGTGCAAACATCGCAGGTTTCGAGAAGGTCGTAGAAGCTATGAACGCACAGGGTATTGTATAATCCTCCCAACATAATAAATATATTAATAAGAGCCGGGCAGTGCTGCCCGGCTCTTATTGTTCCCAAAATTTTCACAATTTTTTTTCCAAAATGTATTGACAATACGTCCCGATAGTGCTATTTTATAATCGTTAGCACTCAGGGATGATGAGTGCTAATAGAAACAAAGGAAAAGGAAGTGAGCTTGTGGAACTAGATGACAGAAAATGGAAGATTTTTACAGCAATCATTAAAAATTATCTGGAGACTGGTGAACCGGTAGGCTCACGGACGATTTCTAAGTACACGGACTTAAACTTAAGTTCAGCCACGATTAGAAATGAGATGGCAGATCTTGAGGAGATGGGGCTTATCATTCAGCCACATACATCTGCCGGACGAATCCCGTCGGATAAGGGCTATCGCCTGTATGTGGATCATCTGATGAAGACACGTGAAAAGGAAAACAATGAGCTTCAGGAAGTTGTAGTCAAGAGAGTAGACCGGCTTGAGCTTTTGCTAAAGCAGATGGTTAAGGTTCTTGCAGCAAATACCAATTATGCGACGATGATTACAGGACCGCAGGTTGGTGCAAATAAGCTTAAGTTTTTACAGCTTTCACGAATGGAGGAAGGAAAGCTTTTAGCCGTTATCGTAGTCGAAGGAAATCTTGTAAAGAACACGATTTTAAATATCGAAAGCGACATCAGCGAGGAAGAGCTTCTTAAATTAAATGTCCTCATTAACAGCGCCTTGAATGGTTTGACGATAGACCAGATTAATCTGGGAATCATCACACAGCTAAAGGAGCAGGCAGGAGATTACAGCTGCGTTGTAGGAAGTGTGCTTGAGGCGGTCGCAGAGGCGATCAAACATGAATCGGCACCGGTAATTTATACGAGCGGTGCAAATAATATATTCCGTTACCCAGAACTTTCGGATGAGAAAAATGCACAGCGTCTGATTTCCACATTTGAGGAAAAGGAAGAGCTTGCAAAACTGCTTGAGGATAATTTAGATAAGAACTCGGAGAGCGGTTCACAGAGCAATTCGGGCATTCAGGTTTATATCGGTGAGGAGAACGGCATGCAGGATATGAAGGACTGCAGCGTAGTAACCGCAAGATATGATTTGGGTGATGGCGTTCAGGGAACTCTTGGTGTGGTAGGACCAAAGCGTATGGATTACGAAAAGGTTGTAGGCACATTGAAGAATTTAAGAGATCAGCTGGATGCAATTTATAAAAAAAATGAACCTTAGGTCAGGCCTGAGGAAAGATCCTGAAAAACAGGAGATAGAAAGGCGGATGTATCGTGACAGACATGGAAAAAGAAACAGTTACTGATGAGATTCTTGAAGAGACCGAGCAGGAGTCTGCTGAAGATATGAGTCAGGAGCAGACAGATGCACAGGCTGCCGAGAATCAACCGGATGACAAGGATGTGCAGACAGATGATAAGAAGCGCTTCTTTGGCAAGAAAAAAGATAAGAAAGATAAGCAGATCGAAGATCTGACAGCGCAGCTTGATGATTTGAGAAAACGTAATCTTGCAGAGTTTGAGAACTTCCGCAAGAGAACTGAAAAAGAAAAATCAACCATGTTCGACATGGGAGCAAAGTCAGTTGTAGAGAAGCTTCTTCCAATTATAGATAACTTCGAGCGTGGATTCGCAGGTCTTAGCGAGGAGCAGATGAGCGATCCATTTGTAAGCGGTATGGATATGGTTTACAAGCAGCTTGTAAAAGCACTTGCAGATATGGGTGTTGAGCCTATTGAAGCAGTTGGCAAGCCATTTGATCCAAACCTGCACAACGCTGTGATGCATGTTGAGGATGAGAACCTTGGCGAAAACACAGTTGCTCAGGAGTTCCAGAAAGGCTATTTATATCATGGAAGTGTTGTAAGACATTCTATGGTACAGGTTGCAAATTAAAGTTAGCATATTAGATGCAGCAAAAGCTGCATATTTGATAAAGAAAGATTTGATTACAAAACATTAAAAGATCAATCTAGGAGGAAATTAGATTATGGGAAAGATTATTGGTATTGACTTAGGTACTACAAACTCTTGTGTAGCAGTTATGGAAGGTGGAAAGCCAGTTGTTATAACAAATACAGAGGGTGTTCGTACAACACCATCCGTTGTTGCATTTACAAAGACTGGTGAGCGTCTTGTAGGTGAGCCGGCAAAGCGTCAGGCTGTTACAAATGCAGACCATACCATTTCTTCTATTAAGAGACATATGGGTACTGATTATAAAGTAACAATTGATGATAAGAGATATACTCCTCAGGAGATCTCCGCAATGATCCTTCAGAAGTTAAAAGCAGATGCAGAGGCTTATCTGGGTGAGAAGGTAACTGAGGCAGTTATCACTGTTCCGGCATATTTCAACGATGCACAGCGTCAGGCAACAAAGGATGCTGGTAAGATTGCAGGTCTTGATGTAAAGCGTATCATCAATGAGCCTACAGCAGCAGCTTTAGCATATGGTCTTGATAACGAGCATGAGCAGAAGATCATGGTATACGACCTTGGTGGTGGTACATTCGATGTTTCTATCATTGAGATCGGTGATGGCGTTATCGAAGTATTAGCAACTGCTGGTGACAACCACTTAGGTGGAGATGACTTTGATAACAAGGTTACTCAGTGGATGTTAGACGAGTTCAAGAAGACTGAGGGTGTTGATCTGTCTAACGATAAGATGGCACTTCAGAGATTAAAGGAAGCAGCAGAGAAGGCAAAGAAAGAGCTGTCTACCGCTACTACCACAAATATCAACCTTCCGTTCATCACCGCTACTGCTGAGGGACCGAAGCACTTAGATATGACACTGACAAGAGCAAAATTCGATGAGCTGACTGCAGATCTGATCGCTCGTACTGAGAGACCAGTAAGAGAGGCTCTTGAGGGTGCTGGACTGACAGCAGCAGAGCTTGATAAGGTTCTTCTTGTAGGTGGTTCAACACGTATGATTTCTGCACAGGATAAGGTTCGTGCACTGACTGGTAAGGAGCCGTCTAAGACACTGAACCCAGATGAGTGTGTAGCAATCGGTGCTTCCATTCAGGGTGGTAAGTTAGCAGGTGATTCAGGTGCAGGTGATATCCTTCTGCTTGATGTTACTCCGTTAACTCTTTCAATCGAGACTATGGGTGGTGTTGCTACTCATCTGATCGAGAGAAATACTACAATCCCGACAAAGAAGAGCCAGATCTTCTCTACCGCAGCTGATAATCAGACAGCAGTAGATATCAACGTTGTACAGGGTGAGAGACAGTTTGCACGTGACAACAAGTCCTTAGGACAGTTCCGTCTGGACGGTATCGCACCAGCAAGAAGAGGTGTTCCGCAGATCGAAGTTACTTTCGATATCGATGCAAACGGTATTGTAAATGTATCTGCTAAGGATCTTGGAACTGGTAAGGAGCAGCACATCACCATCACTGCAGGTTCCAACATGTCTGATTCTGATATCGAGAAGGCTGTTAAGGAAGCAGCTGAGTTCGAGGCACAGGATAAGGCTCGTAAGGAAGGCGTAGATGCTCGTAATGAGGCAGATTCCTTCGTATTCCAGACTGAGAATGCAATGAAGGAAGTTGGCGATAAGCTGGATCCGACCTTAAAGGGTCAGGTAGAGAGCGACCTTCAGGCACTGAAGGATCTGGTAGCTTCTACCGATATCAACAACGTAACACCAGATCAGACTGAGCAGTTAAAGGCAAAGACTGAGACATTAAAGAACAGTGCACAGCAGCTGTTCTCCAAGATGTATGAGCAGGCACAGGCAGCTCAGGGTGGCGCACAGGCAGGCCCAGACATGAACGCAGGTGCAGGTTCCTCATCTTCTGACGATGTTGTTGATGGAGACTACAAGGAAGTTTAATAAAAAAACGCTTAATTAGAAAGTTTGAAAAAAATATCAACTGTGGGTTGAAATAATTAAGAAGTTTTAGTAAGATAAAAAATGGCATTGCTCTTGGGGACTTCTCCAGGAGTTTTGCCATGTTAAGAGTAAGAAAAGTATTGGTAGCCCTTTTGGCCGAAGCGGCTTTGAGCGGTTGCCCAGATGGGAGTATTTATGGCAGAGAAGAGAGATTACTACGAAGTCCTTGGTGTAGCGAAGGACGCTGATGATGCCGCCATAAAAAAGGCATACAGAGAGATTGCCAAGAAGTATCATCCGGATATTAACCCGAGCGCAGAAGCTGCAGAAATTTTTAAGGAGGCCTCAGAGGCTTACAGTGTATTAAGTGATAAGGAAAAGCGTGCACAGTATGATCAGTTTGGTCATGCAGCATTTGATGGCAGCGGCGGAGGCTACGGCGGTGGTTTTAGTGGCTTTAGCGGCGATATGGGAGACATCTTTGGAGATATCTTTGGAGATTTATTTGGCGGCGGACGAAGCAGAAGAAATGACGGTCCTATGAAGGGCGCAAATCTTCGAACAGCAGTACGTATTACTTTTGATGAGTCTGTAAAGGGCTGCGAGAAGGAGCTTAAGTTAAATCTTAAGGATCCTTGTCCAACTTGTCATGGCTCAGGTGCAAAGCCAGGAACTTCTCCTATTACTTGTCCGAAATGTCAGGGACGCGGCCAGATTACAATCACACAGCAGTCAATGTTTGGTATGGTTCGTAACGTTCAGGTCTGCCCGGATTGTCATGGAAGCGGTAAGATCATAAAGGACAAGTGTACGGATTGTCGTGGTACCGGATATCAGACAAAGTTAAAGACCATTCAGGTTACGATTCCAGCTGGTATTGATAATGGTCAGAGTATTCGCATCCGCGGAAAGGGTGAGCCTGGTATTAACGGCGGCGAGTGGGGTGATCTTCTTGTTGAGGTTGCAGTATCACAGCATCCGATCTTTAGACGTCAGGACTACGATATTTTCTCAACAGTGCCAGTATCTTTTGTACAGGCAGCGCTTGGTGCAACGATTAGAATTGATACAATTGACGGTCAGGTGGAGTATGAGCTTAAAGCAGGAACTCAGACTGATACGCAGGTACGTTTAAGAGGCAAGGGTGTTCCGAGTCTTCGCAACAAAAATGTACGCGGTGATCATTATGTTACTTTTGTAGTACAGGTACCAACCAGTATGACAAAGGAGCAAAAAGAGGCACTGAAGGCATTTGATGAGGCGATGAATGGCAAGACGACTGCCAATACAACGGCAACTAAGAAAAAGCATCCAATCAAAGATTTCTTTGAAAAAGATAAGGATAAATAAATAGTTTTTAGCAGGGAGAGCTGCTGCAAAATGGATGTCATCATCCGTGGAGCGGCAGCTCTTTTTGGGCTATTGTTTTTTAATAGCAGAAGGGAGAAGCGTGGACATGATAACAATACGAAAAGCCAAGCTGACTGATCTTGATCGCATGATGGAAATTTATGCCAGGGCAAAGCGATTTATGGATAGTACTGGAAACACAACGCAGTGGGAGATTGGTTATCCAACACGAAAAATGATACAGGATGATATTGAAAATGGATACAGCTTTGTCTGCATGGGAGAGGATAATATTCCCCATGCAGCATTTAAGTTCTTTGTGGGAGAAGATCCGACGTATCGTGTGATCGAGCAGGGCAGCTGGAAAAATGACAATACATACGGAACAATTCATCGTGTTGCAAGTGACGGCACAATCAAGGGCGTATTTTCACAGATAGTTTCCTTTTGCGAAGTGATTTGCCCAGAGCTTCGCGCCGATACCCATAAGGATAACAATGTCATGCAGCATTTGTTTGAAAAGAATGGATTTGAGCGCTGTGGTGTTATATATGTAGAGAATGGAACACCGCGATTTGCTTATCAGCGCTGTGCGCGATAAAATAACGTGGCATTAAAGTTCCGGGAGGCAAAGAAGAAAATGACAAAAATACTACTGGTAGAGGACGATGGCCAAATCGCTGCGTATCTAGGTGAACTGCTTCGCGCAGAGGGTTTTGATACGCAAATTGCAGGCTCTAAAAAAGAGGCGGGCGAATGCCTTTTGGCACAAGCCTTTGATCTGGTGCTCCTTGATGTAAGTCTGCCGGATGGAAACGGCTTTTCTATTTGTGCAGAAATAAAAAGAGAATACGAGATTCCGGTGATCTTTCTGACTGCATCGGGTGACGAGTACAGCGTAGTCGCAGGTCTTGATATGGGTGCAGATGACTACATAGCAAAACCATTTCGTCCTCGTGAGTTGATCTCAAGAATCCGCTCAGTTCTTCGCCGCTGCAAAAAAGAACAGCGCATTTTAAGCTGTGGCGATCTTAAGGTCAATGTGTCATCAGCAACAGTGACAAAAGGCGAAAAAGAGTTGTTCTTATCGGCACTTGAGTATCGTCTGCTGCTTCTTTTACTGCAGAACAAAGGTCAGATTTTGACAAGAAATCAGCTGCTTGAGGAGATATGGGATGCATCGGGCGAATATGTAAATGACAATACGCTGTCTGTGTATATGAAGCGTCTGCGTGAGAAGATTGAGGAAAATCCACAAAGTCCACGTTTGCTTCATACGATTCGAGGTATTGGATATCGCATGGAAGATCGGGTAGAGCAATAAAAAGGGGAAAATTTATATGAGACCAGAATATAATAAATTAATCATGGCAGACAGTATGCTTGCAGCCGCCGCACTTATCGTTTTATTTGTGTGGGGCTGGCAGGCTGCTGTCTGCATTCTTTTTTCAGCACTTGTGTTGTCGAGTGTGTTTGTATCAGAGATTCGCAGGCGTGAGGCGCAGGCATCTAGTCTGTCAGACGAGATCGACCGTATTCTTTATGGGGAAGAACACTGGAATCTGGACGAATACAGCGAGGGAGAGCTTGCCATTTTGCAGGATAAAGTACGAAAACTTGTCATAAGACTGCGTGAGCAGGCAGATCAGCTTCAAAAAGAAAAGAATTTTCAGGCAGAGATGATGGCTGATATTTCTCATCAATTAAAAACACCGCTCACTGCAATGCGTCTGATGATCAGCAGCATTAGAAAGCTTGAGGGAAGCGGAGAGGACGAAGTGCGCCAGCGTGCAAGACGTCTTACCGAGATGCAGCAGCTTGTAGATCGTGTAGATTCGCTTGTTGTAGTGCTTCTTAAGATGGCAAAGCTTGATTCAGGAACTGCTATTCTTCAGAAGGAGAAGATTTTTATTAAGGAGCTTATTTTACATAGTGCAGAGCCGCTTGCGATTTCCATGGACTTGCACGGTGTAAAGCTTTGTCTGAATGGAAATGACACAGACAGCTTTCAGGGTGATTTTGGCTGGAGTGCAGAGGCAATTACTAATATCTTGAAAAATGGCATCGAGCATATGGAAAACGGTGGCAATCTTTATGTTAGCTGGTCTGAAAAGTCTGTATACAGCGAAATTGAGATTGAGGATGAGGGAAGCGGCATAAGCGATGAGGAACTGCCACATATTTTTGAGCGATTTTACAGAGGGAAAACGGCGCGCCACAGCGGATTTGGAATTGGTATGGCAATGGCACAGAGTATCTTTGCAAAACAAAATGGAACAATTAAGGCGCAAAACAGAGAGGAGGGCGGTGCAAAATTTGTCATTCATGTGCGCAAGTGACAAAAATGTCACCAAAAAGTAAGCAAGCTGTCACTTATAGCGTGTACCATAATAATTGAAAACGGAAAAATCAGGAAATCAGGAGGGATGAGAATGGAGATTTTGCGGGCATCACATTTGTGTAAGACATATGGAAAGGGCGAGAATGAAGTAAGAGCTCTTGATGATGTGTCTTTTTCAATTGAAAAGGGAGAATTTGTTGCAATTGTTGGTACATCTGGTTCGGGAAAGTCTACGCTGATGCACATATTAGGCGGAGTGGATCGTCCAGACAGCGGAAGTGTGTACATGGACGGACAGGATATATATAAGCAAAATGATGAGCAGCTGGCAATTTTTCGCCGAAGGCAGGTGGGACTGATTTATCAGTTTTATAACTTAATTCCTGTGCTTGATGCTGTTGAAAATATGACACTTCCGGCGCTTCTTGACGGTCGAAAGGTGGAAAAATCGCGCATCGATCAGATGATAAATGATCTTGGCTTAAAAGGGCGTGAGCATCATCTTCCAAATCAGTTATCTGGTGGTCAGCAGCAGCGTGTTTCAATTGGAAGGGCGCTAATCAATTCGCCAACGGTGATTTTAGCCGATGAGCCGACTGGAAATCTTGATTCGAAAAACAGTCAGGAGATCATGAATCTTCTTCGATTGTCGAATGAAAAATATCATCAGACCTTGATTATTATCACGCACGACGAGGAGATTGCAAACCAGGCAAAGCACTTAATCCGTATCGAGGATGGGCGAATTTGCAGAGATGAGGTGATCAGCTGATGAAGATTTTATTTTTGTATACAAAGCGGATGTTAGCAGCGAATAAGGCGAGAACGGCAGTCACATTTGCGGGAATTGTCTTGTCATTTGCATTGCTGACAGCAGTACTTACGGGAACCTCAAGTCTGTTTCATTTTTTCAGCGAATATATGAAAATGCGCGATGGCGATTATTATGGCGTGATTTATAATTGTGACGAAGAAGATGAGGCGCGCTTGGCACAGTCTGGGGAAGTGATGCAGATCTGTCGCATGGGCATTGTCGGCGTTGCCGAGAAGAATTTTGGTATTGAACATGAAGTTTCGCTGTCGAATAGAGTTTATGTGGCGATCGGAAGCGTGGATGCAGACTTTTTTGCTACGATGGGCGTAAGGTTGATTGAAGGGCGTTTGCCGGAAAATGACAGCGAAGTCATTATCCCACAAATGATGACAACAGCTGGAAAAGAATTTCATATTGGAGATACAATCACCTGGCAGATTGGCGAGCGTATTGGGTCAGATGGCAGAGTCATACAGCATCAGGAACAAAGAATCGAGGATCGAAGCAGTGCGGATTTTTGCGAGGAAGAGACGATACAGGTAGAACAGACAAAGACCTATACGATTGTCGGAGTTAGCACAAATCCCGGTTATCAAAAGTTTGCGGAGCCTTGTTATCTTGTGCTGACAACAGGGGTGCAGACAACGATTTCTGATATTTATTTAAAAACGAAAAGCATTGATGATACCAGCGACTTTATTGCAAAAAATTTTGGCGATCACCAGTCAAAGATCAATGAGACGCTTTTGCGTTATTTTGGGCAAGGTGTCTCCGATATCCGCTATATGTTATTTGGTATGTGTGCAGTGTTAATGGTGGTGGTTGCGATTGCGAGCATTGCACTGATTTATAATTCGTTTTCGATATCTCTGACTGAGCGAACACGTCAGTTTGGGTTGTTTAAATCTATTGGTGCTACGCGCTTTCAGGTTATCGTGAGTGTCTTTCTGGAAGCGGGCTTTCTGGCAGTATCAGCGATTCCGGCAGGATTGCTAATTGGCTGTGTTGGTGTAAGCTGTGTATTTCGGCTTTTAAAGAACAGTTTTGATGCGATGATCAATTCAAATGGAGTCGCATATGTGGGAAGCATTTCGATGACCTTTTATACGCAAGTCTGGTATCTTGTGGTTGCAGCTGTGACAGGGCTCATCACCATTTTGATCTCTGCGATAGTGCCAGCCATGCGTGCTGGACGGATTTCTCCGATCGAGGCGATTCGCCAGACAAATGATATTAAGGATCATAAGTTTGCAAGGAATATACGTGGACGCGGTATCTTAGGAATGGTGTTTGGCGTGGGCGGTCTGATTGCACACCGCAATGCAAAGCGCAATAAAAAATCATACCGTGCGATTAGTTTTTCTCTGGCGATCTGTCTGTTTTTGTTTCTTGGTGGAAGCGGATTTATCTACTACATGCGTCTGAGTATGAAGGGACTGAATGTTCCGTATTATTATAATTATCATATTCAGTTTAACAGTATTTATAATGATACATTTGATCAAGAATATCTCACACAGGAATTTCGAGAGAAGCTTGTTGGTCAGCTAAGAACGTCATCGAGTATTATAGAGGCGGTCTATATTCGCAAGGCCAATTTGCATATTGTGGTGGATGAGAGTAATTTGACAAATGTAGGAAAACTTGCTGTAGGGGAATATATTGTGGATGGTCAGATGCATTATCGCGATCAAATTTATTTTGTGGAAGACACACAATATGAGGCTTATTTAAAACAGCTCGGACTAAATCCAGAGGAATATTTGAGGTCTGAAAATCCAAAGCTTTTGATTTTAAATGCCGTAAAGGGCGCAGCTGATTTTGATGATGGACGAAGACGGTTTTATGAGGGATCTATGTTTCAGGATAGCAGCAAGCTGACTGAAATCTCAATCATGGAACAAAAGAAGATTGGAGATGCCTCATATGCTTATCCAGATCCTGAGGATCCAAGCATGATGATTTATTTGGTGGGAGATGGCAGGACTGCACAGTCAGACGATGATTTTAAAAAGTTTAAGGTTCCAGTGGAAGAGTCCATGGAAAAGCTTTCCTTTGAAATCGGAGAGACTGTAAAAGCAGAGGATTATCCATACTGGGCATGGGCAGGAGACTGGGGCTTTGTGCTGCCGCTTAGCGCCTATAATGAAGACCTGTTTATTACGCCTAATATTCAGGACTATGCGTATTTGAAAACAATTGATTCCGAGCGCGCATTAGAACTAATGTTAGAATTGAGAAATGAGTACGATGAATCATTTGATATTGGAATGCCGCCGCAAACTGATCAGTATGAAGCAAATATGATGCGCATTCTCAATGTGTGCTTGATGTGTTTTCTGATTCTAATTGTTCTTATTTCGCTGGCGAATATTGCCAATACAATCACGACAGCAGTGCGGCTTCGCACGAGGGAATATGCGATGATAAAAGCAGCAGGCTGCAGCAAGCACACATTTTTAAGAATGATTTTTGCGGAGAATTTAAGCTATACGCTTCGAGGCTTTGTGATAGGAGGGCTGATGGGCGCTCTGGCAAACTATAAGTCATATTCCTATTTGAAGTATTCGATCTACACAAATAAAATCATCCCAATTGGGCTGTATGCAGTCGGCGCCGCGGCATTTATACTTGTAATGATTTTTTCCACGGTGTATACGTGGCAAAAAGTAAGGAAAGGAAATATTTGCGAAGAGCTGCGGCAGGAGGCAGTGTAGGGGAGTTGAAATCTCAGAAAGGAGATTTATGAAAAAACAAGCATTTGGAATTAGTATAGTATCAGTTGTAATCATAGGGATAGGAAGTCTGCTGTCAAGCTGTGATTTTCGGATGTCGGTAAAAGACCGTACTGGTGAGACACAAGAGTATACGGCTGAAAGCGCGGCCGCTGAAAATACACTGCCATTGGAGGTTGTGAAATATCAGCAGCTGGATATCAATCAGATTGGAAAAGTGCTGTATGATATGTCAGAAGAGCAGGTAGAGGACTATTTGCGGAACCAAGGGAAGGATCCGTACTTCTATTTGGGTGTTAGTACAAATGGCGAAGGCTTTTATTCGATCAATAGCGAATTGGGCGATTATTATACAACCGTATTAAGTACATTCTCAGATGACAGAACACTGGATTCCTATTTCTCAGCTGTCGACATTGGTGACACTTCTATTGATGCAATCGGGGCACAAATCGAGCAGTGCTTAAAAGATGCGGGCTTTTTGATTGCTTTTTGCGAAAAGTATGCGTTATGTGCAGAGGGATTAAATCAGCTGCAAAAGGATCTTTACGACGAAGAGGAATTTAAACTATATGCACCTGGTGCCGAAGTGGATGAAAATGGAATGCAGACGGGCGAGTTAAATAGCTGGGGAGAAGCTGATGAAGCCTATCTATTTTATTATTATATGGCGTATCATAATACTTATGTAGCTTCTGTTTCGGGAAGAAATCGAATTCAGATTGTATATAGTCCATCAAAGCATCAAGTTGTTTATGGAAATGGCAATCTGTGTCCAATTCTTACACAGGAGGTTGTTTCATCAAAAGAGGTGTACAGTCTTGATGAAAATGAGGCGATTGCGCTGGCAAAAAAAGCGTTGAGCGAGGCTGGAATAAAAGATGCCAGATTTGTGTCGGCAAAGCCTGTATATGTGAATAATTTTGGCGATATTTCGTTTGAGGATCAGACAATGACATTGATACCAGCGTGGAGGGTGGAATATACCGTTGAAAAGAATGGAAAAACTATCCGAAATTGGCTTCATTTGAATGCGGAAACTGGAGAAGTCTATGACAATACAATCAAATTATAGGCAAACAAATTACAAGCAGATGCGACGAAAGAATCGAAGAGGTCTTTTGAAAAGCGAAACATTCCGCTGCTTTTGTTCTTGGCATTTTTTACTAACGGTGTTTGGCGTCGTATGTGTGTGCATGTTAGGAATCTTCCAGACGCTTACGCAAGCGGTAAAGAATCAGCAGGTACGCGAACTTTTCAGCAGTGTGCAGGCAATTGAGCAAAGTCTGGTATTTGATCAGTATAAGTCATTGCTAGTCGCTGTATTGGCAGGACTTTATAGTTATACGTTTGCAAGAGATTATAATTATCACAATATAAGAAATTTGTTGGTACGTGTTTCGTATAAGGACTATGTCATTACAAAAGTGCTTGTAAACATTGGAGGAACAATTGCGTCTGTAATCATAGGTTTTTTGCTGACCAGTTTTTTGACGATTCCGGTTATGCCGCTTGAATCTAGCGCAGATATTTCATATAATTCGGATGCATTTCGCATACTAATGACAAATCCAAGCGGCGCAGTTTTGTACCTTGTTTTGCTTGGAACGAATTTTGGTCTTGCAGCCGCTGCGCTCACGACAGCAGGGATGGCGCTCTCTGTTTGGAGTCCGAATAGTTATGTTGCGATCGGCGGTTCCGTGCTTCTCTTTTATTTTCTGTATTCGGTTTCGTTATTGCTGCCAGACCGAGTTTCTTTTGAGTGGATTAGTTCTGGATTGCAAAGTCTTCCATCGGAAAATCCAATATGGGTAGCGGTATATCATCTTGGCTTTTTGCTCATATGCAATGTTTTTTCGGGACTATTTTTTTATTATGCCGTGAGAAAGAGGTATCAAAATGGAGATTTATAGAACTGCATGTTTGGTCGCAAAAAGCAATTTTATGCGCTGGAAAAAAGATGGCAGAATTTTGCTTACGTTTCTTTTAATGATTGTGTTAATGATACGCTATTTCAGCGGATTAAGCAGTTTTGGAATTAAGTATCATACAAAGATTACGCCATTTCTATTGTCCGTGGTATTTGCTGATTGCGATATCACGAATGGACTGCTAAAAATATTAGTTTGCTTTGGATGGGTTTGCTTGCTATGTGATGTTCCGGTACGTGATCCATTTTTGACCTATATCGTTCTTCGATCCGGCAGAAAGGGCTGGTGGCTGGGAGAAAATATTTACATTTGTGCATCAGCCTTTGGTTACACCGTCTTTTTATCGGTAATTCCAGCATTGATTCTACTTCCGAGCGTAAGCTTACATGAGTTTTGGGGAAGTACCATTACGCAAATTCTAAAGTCAGATGAATATCAGGTTCTTTATCTGGGAAATCTAGTGCTTCCGCGAAGAGTAATTTCCATCATTTATCCATATGGCGCACAGATATTGGGCTTTCTGGCGGTATGGCTGCAATTTTGGTTTCTTGGAATGGTGATGTACAGCATCAACTTTTGCTGTAAGAGCAATACGTTGGGGATTGCAGCAGCTGTTTTTCTGATATTGCTAGATCCAGTTGTCGTATATTGCGGAGCATCCATGACAACGAAATGGATGTACCGTTTTTCACCGGTGAACTGGAGCAGTATAGAAAACTGGACGATTGTAGGCCAAACACAGCCTGTCAGCATGACATATGCGTATGGAATGTACGCAATCATGATCGGAATTGGGATGTTCTGGACAAGGTGGAGATGCATCAAGGAAGATATTCGAGTCGATGAAAGATTGTAATGAGGTGGGAATCGAGTCACAGTATAGGGGCAGTGTAGAGGTTAGTAAAAACTGGCTTTTTGAGTTTATGCTATGGCTCAATTTAAGTCGCCCTCAAGAGTTAGAACAAGAATCTAACTCTTGAGGGCATATTGAAAAAGTTATTTTGACTTAGATGAACAAAGTCTTTGATTTTACAAAAAATATTCCACTACATACAACTGATTTGTATCTTCATCAAAAAACATAATAAGATGATCTCTGTTGTATTCCTTTCTAAGTAAAGTCGTATGTTTCCATTCGTTCTGTTTTGGACGATCTTCTAATGGTACGTCTATGCTATCCAGCCATTCCTCCATTTTATCAGCTAATTCGCTGTCTAGCTCACCAGCTTCCCAATCGAAGCTTTTTAAAATGATATCTGCACTTTCTTTGTCATATTGGAGAATGTGGTATCGGATGCCGTCACCAGTAAAACTGACGCCAGAATTTTTCACATATATTTCAACATCCGTTTCAGGTAAATTTAAGTGCCAGTAGACATAGTTTTAATCGTTTCATTTGGAAAATTCCTTTCTATGAAATTAAAATTGGAAATTGTAGTTCATATTTTTCTTTTAGGCGTTCTTCTTTTTCAATGTCTAAGTCGTAATCTTCCTTTAAAATTCCAGTAAGAGAACCTGTTAAATCGGAAACAGCAATAGTCATGAGAATCCCTCCTTTAAATTAGTTTAACTATAGCATATACTAAATTAGATAGTTTGACAAGAAGTAGTGCCAGGGTCAGTAAAAATAGCTTTTTTAGTGGGTACAATGGATCAATTCGCGCCAGTGGTAAAGAGAAGTGCAGAAAAGTCTTAGAAAAAAAGGTAGAAGAAGTAGATGAGAGCTGGGAAAGCTGAAATGCCATGTTTAAGACTGTAAATTGAATTAATAACTAACCTCGATATTGTGCGAATCCACCGAAGATGCGAGAAATAGCTTAATTTGCATCCTCGACGGATTTTCTGGTCAGTGCCTCTCTTTTTTGCCAAATTGTGTGATCGCCAGCGAAAACACCAGGCAAAAGACAAGAATCGCGCAAGGCAAAAACGGAAATAAAGAAAATGAAGTATCAGAAGCTTCTGCTGTAAAATCGCGTAGCGAGCAGGAAACCAAATAGCCGCTGTAGCAATAAGGGTAAGCAATCCAAAGAGGCGTATTTGCAACCAAAACACCTGGAATGACAAGAAGCAGATTAAGGCCCACCGATAGCAGTGGTTTTTCAAAAAGGACAGTAATGGCCCACATTGTCCCAATACAAGGAAGCATTGTAAGAAAAAGGGAGAAGCACCATTTCAATAAATAAAAAATAGGCAAAGTTTCGGTTACGCCCATTGTCTTAGTTGCAATCAATCCGCCAATGACAAACACAGCAAGAAAGACAACCATTTCCATAAAAAGATAAAAAATTAGTACACAAAATTTGACTGCGGAAAGCGCATAGCGGCTAACAGGCAGCGCAAGCATTTTTAGAATCCCATTATTTCCAGTTTCACGGCTTGCAATCATGACGCAGACGACGATCATGCTAAAGGGCAACAGATAATATGCGTAAACAAGTGCGCTTTGAATGAACATAGCGGGCCATGCATTTGTATATTCTGGTGTGAAATAGCTGCTTAAATTTGCAATTCCAGAAGAAACCACAAGCAAAGGGGCAATAAAAATCAGGGGTACGATTTTGGAACGCTTGCATTTCATAAATTCAATTTTGAGCAATTCTGAAAAGCTCATTTTACTTATTTTATTTATTTCACTCATTTCAACATCCTCCTTATTCGTAGTGCGTATAGTTTGCCAGTCCCAAACCGATGGCAAGAAACAGAACGGTTTCTGTGAGAGCAACAAGAGCAATTGATTTGTCAGGTTGGGCGCTCATCGCAACCGCAGGCTTTAGCATGACAACAAAAGGGTGAAACATCAAAATGGCAAGATCGGAATTTGCCAGTGCCATTCCGCTTAAAAAGCCAGCGACACCGATGCCAAGAGGAATCCACATATTTTCAAAGCGCGAGGAAATCAGCAGCAAGAAAGATAATACCGGCATAGAGGTGATAAACGAATAGGCGGCGAACCGAATAAGTGTCGGCAACTCAAATGTACCCTGCGGCAAATCGGTCATGCCAATTTTTATAAGTGCAAGATTTTGCAAAGTGATTGCAATCAAAAGCAGAATTGTTAGAATCAAAAATTTGTGCAGGTACATTTTGGGGACGCTTACAGGCAGCATATATAATTTTTTTACGGCATTTCCTTTAAATTCCATATTGTAAATCATACAGGTGGCAACGATGATGCCAAACATATTTAAAATCAGAAGCGTACCATAAAGCTGGGTCAGTAAAACATCCATCGGGGCAAGCGGCAGAGATAAAAGTGTGTTTTTTCTCACAAAGAAATTGACAAGGGCATAAGCGGCACCTAAAATGCCAACGACAATCAGTACGGGAATCACACCGGTTCGTTTTTCTTTTTGAAGTTCGATTGTAAGAAGACTCATAGCTTTGCCCTCTGCTTTCTGGTGGTATTGTCATTGTCAATCATTGAGAGGAACATTTCTTCTAGATTGTCAGCTGCAAATCCAGCCTGCAAGGCGTTTCGCCGCAGTTCATCTAGGCTACCTTCAAACAATAGTCGACCATGATTGAGAATACCAATGTCATCTGCCATCAACTCAATCTCGGATAACATATGTGATGAGATTAAGACGGTGCAATCATAAAGCGTGGGCAGAGATTTTACGAGATTGCGAATTTCATGGATACCGGATGGGTCAAGACCATTGGTCGGCTCATCTAAAATCAGAATAGGCGGTCGGCCAAGCAAAGCACCAGCAAGACCAAGACGCTGCTTCATACCAAGTGAATATTTTTTTGCCAGTCGGTCACCAAATTCAGTTAGACCAACTAATTCTAAAGCCTCGTCCACAGTACTTTTCGTCAGTTTTAAAATTCTGCGAATAATATCAAGATTTTCTCGTCCTGTCAGATTGGAATAAAACGAAGGCGATTCGATAAAGGAACCAATCTCCTTTAAGATTGCAAGGCGATCAGCTGGGAAGTGTTTTCCATCAATGGTAAAGCTGCCAGATGTCGGCTTGGTCAGACCCAAAAGCATTTTCATCGTGGTAGATTTTCCAGCCCCATTCGGACCGAGAAAACCATAGATACTGCCTTTGCGGATGTGAAGCGAAACATTGTTGACAGAAGTGAAGTTTTTGTATTTCTTTGTCAACTGTTCGGTGGTGATAATGCAGTCTGTAGTATGATCGGTAGCGCGATCTGTAACATAGTTCATAAGAACATCTCCTCCTGATAGATAAGTGTGGGTTTTTCGATGCTTTTATCGTACAACGTGAACCTGACAATAATCTTCTCGCGTCCTTACTTTTACCTTACTTTTTTGAGATATGCCCCTCAGATGAGATTCTCTGTGATATACTATCGCTGGTTGTGGTTGCAGTCATAACTATAGTTGTGATTATGATTGTAGCTGTAATGATAGTGATAACGATATGCATGGTTGTAGTTGGAGGTAACACGATGGACAATTCATTTTTATATACGAAAACACTCCTGCTTGTGGATGACGAGCCGGATTTGCTGAAAATGCTATCCGATATTTTAAAAGATGTTGGTTTTCAAAAAATTCTTATGGCTGATACGGGGAAAGAAGCGGTTGCAGAGGCAAAAAAAGGAAAACCGGATCTGATCATTTTGGATGTGATGCTGCCAGATAAAGATGGTTTTTCTTTGATGGAGCAGCTTCGCTCATTTACTGATGTGCCGATCATCTTTTTGACTGCGAAGGATGAGGCAGCGGACAAACTTGCCGGGCTGGGGCTTGGAGCAGATGATTATATTGTAAAACCATTTTTGCCGCAGGAATTGATACTTCGCATTTATGCAGTACTGCGTCGCTCTTATAAGGAAGACAATCCACTGGTTGTGCTGGATGGATGCACGGTAGATTTTGATAGAGCAGAAGTCTATAAAGGAAACGAGATTTTCTTTTTAACGGCAAAGGAACACATGCTGTTAAAAACACTTGCCCGCAATGAAGGAAAAATTATTACCGTTGATGCGCTTTGCGAAGCACTATGGGGCGATAATCCATTTGGCTATGAAAATAGTTTGAATGCCCATGTGCGGCGTGTACGAGAAAAGATCGAAACGGATCCGTCAAATCCCAAGTCATTGATCACAATTAAGGGTTTGGGCTACAAATTGATTATGCGAAAGTGAGGTCAGAGATCATGAAATCATTTGGCGCATATATTTCAAAATATTTGGCATCGTTTGCCGCATTTATTCTACTTCTATTATTTATCAATGTAATAATTTTTGTTGTCGCATTTCATAAAACTGTGACAGAAGATTATGGAGCCGCGTCTCCTCGAACAATGTTGGAGCGAACTGCCGCTTCGGTAACTCATGATGCCTTATCAGAGGAGGCAGCACAAAGATTGCGTGAGCAAAATATTTGGGCGCTGTATCTGACGCCTGATGGCAATTGCTTTTGGGCATTTGACTTGCCTGCTGAGATTCCGCAAAGCTATACGATTCAGGATGTTGCATTATTTTCCAAGGGGTATTTGGCTGATTATCCTGTTTTTGTCTGGAATACGGCCGATGGTCTTTTGGTACTAGGCTATCCGAAAAACAGCTATATGAAGTTAACCAGTAATTATTATTCAATCGCGGCAATTCAGAGACTTCCGCTTTTTCTTATGGGAATGCTGGGAACGGATCTTATATGCTTGTTTATTGCGTATTATTACTCAAGGCGCAAGATCATTCGAAATACGGAACCGATTGTAGCGGCAGTGGAAAAACTATCGGATGGCAAGGCAATTTCCCTTCATGTGGATGGAGAACTGGCTGAAATTGCAGAAAGTGTAAATAAGGCATCAAACATTTTAAGTAAACAAAATGAGGCGAGAGCCAACTGGATTAGCGGTGTTTCTCATGATATTCGCACACCGCTTTCCATGATTATGGGATATGCAGAGCGTATTGCACAGAGCAAAGAGGCTAGTGCATCAATCAAGGAGCAAGCCGAGATTGTGCGAAATCAAAGCGTGAAGATCAAAGAGCTTGTACAGGACTTAAATTTGGTATCGCAGTTAGAATATGAAATGCAGCCGCTTCATCTGGAAGTCATTCGCTTATCAAAGCTTATCCGTTCTTACGCAGCGGAACTACTTAATTCTGGCATTTCAGATACCTATACGATCGAAATTGAAATTGCAGAGAATGCTGAAAATGCAGTTTTGGAAGGGGATGCTCGTTTAATTCTGCGTGCAATCAGTAATCTTGTGCAAAACAGTATCAAGCATAATCCAGATGGCTGCAAAATTTATCTTGCGCTGGAGTGCACAAAAAAATATGCGAAGAATTGTCTTATCCTCTCTGTTACAGACGATGGCATCGGGATCTCACCTGAGAAACGATGCGAGTTAGAAAAAAAGCCACATTATATGGAAAGCACAGACGAGCGTCTGGATTTGCGGCATGGATTAGGACTTTTGATCGTACAGCAAATCGTGAGTGCTCATAAAGGCACGATGCAAATTGTAGACGCAGTGCCACATGGGTGCAAAACGAGTTTGACTTTTGTTTTGTAATTGACCGAAGCGTGCAGATGCGCTATACTGAAACCATGACGAAGCCAATAGGTAGCCTGCTGTTAAAATATGGCTGTAGATTGGAATCATCAACAACGACATCAAATAAGCGAGGAAGAAAATGAGAGTTTTTGATTTCAGTAACCAGACAGAAGAAAAGGTTAATCCGGAGTGTACATATACGACATTTCGTTCTAACGAAGAGATCTCTACACCAGAGCATCCAATTTTTGTTCTAGATAATAAAGAAAAAGAGCATGCGCATCATTCCACTGGATTTTTTACCAATCCGACAAAGAGAACAGCATTTGAATTTAAAGAGGAAAATTCAAAAGAATCCTATACCGCTGATATTTTGAAGGTAGATTCACGTTTTGTCGGACTTGTGCGTTGGCTTGGCGACAACCATATCAATGTGCGTTTGTCAGGAGAAAATACAGCAGAAGGATATGCAGTTTATAAGATTCGTGAGATCGCATTTGGCGGCGGTACAAAGCTTTCAGCAGAGGATGGTTTCTTACAGTTTATGATTGACCGTCTACTTGCAAGTGATGCACCGGCAGAAGAGGCAGAAGATGAAGATAAAGAAGAGCTTGGCGATGACATGAAGATCACTAGCCTTCAGAGCATTACAGACTTTTTGACATGTGCTGGAAAGACACTTCCAGACAATATTCGTCTGTGGGCGAGACGAAATCTGGCTGTAGCCCGTTCTCACGAGGTTTCCCCAGAGGAGAAGCGCCATGCGCAGCGTGCGCTTTCTATTATGATGAATATCCAGTGGAAGAGCAATTATTTTGAGGCAATTGATCCAGAGTATGCCCGTCAGGTGCTTGACGAAGAACTTTACGGCATGGAGCGCGTAAAGCAAAGAATTATAGAGACTATCATTCAGATTAACCGTACACACACACTTCCGGCATATGGTCTTTTGCTTGTAGGACCGGCTGGTACTGGAAAATCTCAGATTGCCTATGCAGTTGCCAGAATCCTGAAGCTGCCGTGGACTACACTCGATATGAGTTCCATCAACGACCCAGAGCAGTTAACTGGAAGCTCACGTATCTACGCAAATGCAAAACCAGGTATTATCATGGAAGCTTTCTCAGCAGCGCGTGAATCAAATCTTGTATTCATCATCAACGAGCTTGACAAAGCAGCATCAAGTAAGGGCAGCGGCAACCCAGCCGATGTACTTTTGACACTTCTTGATAATCTTGGATTTACTGATAACTATATGGAGTGTATGGTTCCGACTGGCGGCGTTTACCCTATTGCAACTGCCAATAATAAGGATCAGATCAGTGCTCCACTTATGTCTCGTTTTGCCGTGATCGACATTCCAGACTACACAAAGGAAGAGAAGATGATTATTTTCACAAAATTCTCCTTGCCTAAGGTACTGCGCCGCATGGGTCTTCGTGAGGGTGAGTGCATCGTCACACCAGAAGCAGTTGAAGCAGTTGTTGATCTTTACGCACATACAACAGGTATCCGTGATTTAGAGCAGGCAGCAGAGCATATCGCTGCAAATGCACTGTATCGCATCGAGGTCAACAAAGTGGAAAATGTTACTTTCGATGTCGCAATGGTGAAAGAATTGTTTAAATAAAACAGAAAATAAAAAGGTGATACAAAAAAAATAAGATGATACCCAAAAGGTACAAAAGAGCGTACTACACAGGCGAAAACTCGTTGTAGTGCGTTTCTTTTATTACAATGACAATAACTGTCACCTTCTTGTATTAAAATAGCAGTTGATAAATGAACCATTAATAACAGGAAAACTAGAAAGGAATATAATTGACTTTTTGAACAGGAATGATATTATAAATATAAGAAAAAATATTTATAAGTATTACTAATATAGATAAAAAGAGAGGTTTCATTATGGAGAAAAAGATATGCCCAAACTGTGGCGCAGAAGGAACACCAAGTGATAAATTTTGTAGGAAATGTGGGAGTTTACTTGTAAATAAAAGCGATAAAGTATTTATAGATTTGAGTATGTACGAAAAAGAAAAAACAAATACAGAAGATGAAGATAACGCCAGAATAAATATGGGAAAGAAAGCTCAAGTTGTATTTTCAAAATTATTCTCATTCATAGCTCGAATGTGGGAGAAAGAACTTAATGGAGAAGAGGAAACAACTGATCGTGCAAGGTATGTTTCAAGTGCCCGGCCTTTGGAAAATCGTATAAAAAAAATAAGAAGTTTTTATCTAATTATTTTTATTTGTATTTGCATGGGATTTGTTGTTAAACCATTTATGGGAATTGGAATAGTTGGATTTGTGCTGATGTATCCAATTGACATATGTGTAACCCAATATCAGATATATCATTTAAGAAGACTGAAATTTGGGGCAAATAATGAAATGACAAATGAAGAAATATTTGAACGTTTGAGACCAATAATGCTTTCAAAATATGGAATTGCAGTGACTAAAAATGAATTAGGACAAGTCGTAATCATAATGAATAATTTTGTCTATACGATCATAAGAAATTTAGACTCGACATTTTGTATTTATTGGAGTGCATCATTTGAAAAGAAAAATTTTTTTGAAATAAGTGATATGTATTACAAAAGTTACAAAGAAATGTTGGAGGCGATGGGGAAGATCGCTTATGAGTTGCAGACACAGTTTAATATTATTCAGGATATAGATAAAAATCAGACAGCTGGTACATATAGCAAGCAAGAAACAGAAAAAATGGAAGAAGAGCAATCACAATCGGTACAAAGTCCATTTTTTCTGATGCAAGGAAAAAAAATATATATTGCTATCATAAGTATAGTTGCTGCTGCGATTGTAGTATTTGGAGTGTATCAGATAAAGGTGAAGATGTTTGATCAAAGATGCGTTGAATTAACTACTTCAAATATTAGCAACTATATTGAAATTGATGGAATTGCACATTGGTCATTTTCCAAGGATATAATTGGCTTGTATGAAGGAAATGGTACAGTTGAATTAACTTTTTATAGTTTGAAAGATTGTAAATACGAGAATGTAGCATTAAAATTATATCTTGATTTTGAAGATGGAATATGGAATAATAAATCGGTAACTGTGCAACTTCCACCAGATGGTTCATTGACGAAGACAGTGTCAATAGATACAGGAAGTTTGCTATTTCCATGTGATATTGATGATTGGTCAATATCGGTTGAAGAAGTATCTGGTAAGGCAAAATGAAAAGTGCATGAAAATATTCTATTTGGGTAATATATTTTTAGGATGGATGATCAGATTTTGATAAAAAAATGTTATCCAGAATAAGGAGAAATTATGCAGACAGGAACAGCAAGTATACGTTTTGAGAGGCCGCCCCGCATTCTGCAGGCGGCCTCTGTTGTTGGCCCAAAAGAGGCAGAGGGGCCATTTGGTGCACTATTTGATGAAATTGATCCTGACGGAAAGTGTGGACAGGATAATTGGGAACAGGCAGAGAGTGAGCTTCAAAAGCGAGCCGTAAAGAAAGTAATTGAGAAGGCACATCTTTTGCCGAAGCAGATTCGCTATGTATTTGCAGGTGATTTGCTTGGCCAGTGTATCGCAAGCAGTTTTGGAATTAGTGAACTAAACTGCCCGACAATTGGCATGTATGGTGCTTGCTCTACAATGGGACTTACACTTTCAACAGGTGCTATGTTTGTGAATGCAGGATATGCAGATCATGTACTTTGTGTGACAAGCAGCCATTATGCCTCTGCCGAGAGGCAGTTTCGCTTCCCATCTGATTATGGGAACCAGAGACCACTCAGTGCAGAATGGACTGTAACAGGTTCAGGAGCTGTTGTACTTGAAAGTGTTCAGACACACACTACAACCCAACTCGACATTCCACTTGCCAAAATCACAGGAGTAACGACAGGAAAAATCGTAGACTATGGAATAACAGATTCAATGAATATGGGTGCGGCGATGGCTCCTGCCGCATGTGATACGATTGTGCAGCATTTTGAAGATTTTAAGACAAAACCAAGCGATTACGACAAGATCATTACAGGCGATCTTAGCCAGATAGGTAGTAAACTATTAATTGATTTGCTTCGCGAAAAAAAGATTGATATTTCTGATCGTCATATGGACTGTGGACTGGAAATTTTTGAACGAAAAGAGCAGGATGTTCACGCAGGTGGAAGTGGATGTGGCTGCAGTGCTGTGATATTGGCTGCGTATATCTTGCCTCAGATTCAAAAAAAGATCTGGAAACGTGTGCTTTTTGTTCCGACAGGCGCGCTTTTGTCAAAGATTTCATTTAATGAAGGTGCAAGCATTCCAGGCATTGCACATGCAGTAGTCATCGAAGCGCTTGACTCATTCGATGAACGTTTTGAGAAGAAACAAAAGACTATGTCATTAGCAGAAGGAGGCAAATCATGCAGGAATATCTAATTGCATTTGCAGTCGGTGGCACGATCTGTGCGCTTTCACAGCTTCTGATGGACAAGACAAAGCTGATGCCAGGTCGAATTATGGTTATTCTTGTGGTTACAGGAGTAGTTTTAGGTGCATTCGGCATCTATGAGCCATTTAAAGAGTGGGCAGGAGCAGGGGCAAGTGTGCCGCTTCTTGGTTTTGGCAATACGCTCTGGAAAGGTGTCAAAAAAGCAGTCGATGAGGAAGGACTGCTTGGCATCTTTAAGGGCGGACTGACCGCCAGCTCAGCGGGTATCTGTGCTGCGATTGTATTTGGATATCTTGCATCGTTAGTCAGCCATCCAAAACTAAAAAAATAAACTGCAGCATTTACAGCGCCAATTGTATCAGCTATAATAGTGTCAGAATCAGTATTCGGAGTGAAAAAATAACACGATAAATCCGACAGGATACGAAGCAGATTAGGAGGACACACAATGGAAAAATACATGATGGCGCTGGATCAGGGAACAACTAGCTCTCGCTGCATTTTATTTGACCGAAAGGGAAATATCTGCAGTGTTGCTCAAAAGGAATTTGAGCAGCATTATCCAAAGCCAGGCTGGGTAGAGCATGACCCGATGGAAATTTGGGCATCACAGGTGAGTGTATTATCAGAGGCAATGAATAAAATAGCAGCGCTTCCTGAGCAGATTCATGCAATCGGCATTACGAATCAGCGAGAGACTACGATCATTTGGGATAAAAAGACAGGTCGTCCAATTTATCCGGCAATCGTATGGCAGTGCCGCCGCACAAGTGAGCGAATTGATCGTCTAAGAGCAGATGGTATGACGCAAAAGGTTTGTGAAAAAACAGGATTAGTTCCAGATGCTTATTTTTCAGCAACAAAAATTGAATGGATCTTAGATCAGGTGCCAGGAGCCAGAAAGCGTGCACAGGAGGGCGAGCTTCTTTTTGGAACGGTTGATTGCTGGCTTGTATGGAAACTGACAGGCGGCGCTGTACATGCAACAGATTACACAAACGCATCAAGAACAATGTTGTTTAACATTCATACGCTGGAGTGGGATAAGGAACTTTTGGAATACTTTAATATTCCGCAATCTATGCTTCCAAAGGTTCTTCCAAGCAGCTGCATTTACGGAAAAACAGATCCAGAGGTTACAGGTGGTGCTATTCCGATTGCGGGAATTGCGGGAGACCAGCAGGCAGCACTTTTTGGTCAGTGCTGTTTTGAACCTGGTGATGTAAAGAATACATACGGAACAGGATGCTTTCTTTTGATGAATACAGGTGCAGAGCCGGTAAACTCTGATCATGGACTTGTCACAACAATTGCAGCAGGTTCGCCGGGTGAAGTGCAGTATGCGCTTGAGGGAAGTGTGTTTGTGGCAGGAGCGACAATTCAATGGCTTCGTGATGAGCTTTGGATGATTCGAAACGCTTCTGAGACAGAAAGCTTATGTCAGTCTGTTGAGGATACGGCAGGTTCTTATCTGGTGCCGGCATTCACAGGACTTGGTGCACCATATTGGAATCAATATGCAAGAGGTACGTTTGTAGGATTGACAAGAGGTGTAAGCCGTGCTCATTTTGTGCGCGCAGCCGTTGAATCACTTGCGTATCAGGTACATGATGTGCTTGAAGCAATGGAGCAGGACAGCGGTTATACAATTGAGATATTAAAGGCAGATGGCGGTGCAAGTGCAAATAATTTCCTTCTGCAGTTTCAGGCAGATATTCTTGATGCACAGGTAGATCGCCCAGGATGTATCGAGACAACAGCACTAGGTGCAGCTTACCTGGCAGGCCTTGCAACAGGATATTGGAAGGATAAAGAAGAGATTCGTGCTAATTGGCAGCTGCAGCGCTCATTTATGCCGTCAATAGGAGAGACAAAGCGAAAGCAAAAGCTAAAGGGCTGGAAAAAGGCAGTTCGCTGTGCGCTTTTCTGGGCAAATGATGAAGAGGAATAGAGGTAATAAAAGTTATAAGAAAGCATAACAATAAATTATGAAAGCCGCTGTACGCTGGCAGAAAGGACGATTATGGAGACAATAAAAGGAAAAAATGTAAAAATTACGGACGCGTTCTGGTCTGGAAAAATGAAAACGGTGCATGATAAAGTAATTCCGTATCAGTGGGAGGCATTGAATGATCGTCTCCCAGATACAGAGCCAAGCTATGCGATTGCTAATTTTAAGACAGCAGCTGCAATTACTTCTGGCGAATTGGATCAAAGTAAGGCAAAAGCAGAGTTTCATGGCTGTGTTTTCCAGGACAGTGATCTTGCCAAGTGGATTGAGGCATCTGCGTTTTCATTAAACTGGCATCCGGATGAAAAACTTGAAAAGACGATTGATGATGTCATTGATCTTGTATGTGCTGCTCAGCAGCCAGACGGATATTTAGACACGTATTTTATTATAAATGGTTTGGATAAGCGTTTTACAAATATCGCGGATGCGCATGAAATGTATTGTCTTGGTCATTTTCTTGAGGCAGCATGTGCATACTACCATGCAACAGGAAAGGATAAGCTGTTAAATGCACTGATTAAATATGTTGATTTGATTGATCAGACCTTCGGTGAGGAGGATGGAAAGCTTAAAGGCTATCCAGGTCATGAGGTGCTTGAAATGGCGCTTATGAAGCTGTATGAGATCACAAAAGATCCAAAGCACTTAAAGTTAGCAGCGTATTTTATTAATCAGAGAGGTCAGAGTCCGAACTATTTCGCTGAGGAAAAGAAGAAGTATAAGAATAAGTATTACTGGGAGGAATCCTTGTTCCAGTACGGATATTATCAGGCACATAAGCCGGTAAGAGAGCAGAAGGAAGCAGTAGGTCATGCTGTTCGTGCCGTTTACCTGTACTCTGGAATGGCAGATGTAGCGAGGGTAACAGGCGATGAGTCATTAAAGAAGGCGTGCCATACACTGTGGAACGACGTAGTGCGCAGGCAGATGTATGTTACTGGTTCAATTGGATCAAGTACTTACGGCGAGGCATTTACATTTGACTATGATCTTCCTAACGAGGAAATCTATGGAGAAACATGTGCAGCAATCGGACTAGTATTCTTTGCAATGAGAATGTTGAAAATGGATACAAATGGTGTATATGCTGACGTAATGGAAAAGGCACTGTACAACGGTGTTATCAGTGGAATTTCTCTTGACGGTACTAAATTCTTCTATGTTAATCCATTGGCAGTAAAGCCAAAGGCAGTCAAGAAGGATCAGAGACTCATTCATGTAAAACCGAGACGTCAGAAGTGGTTTGCGTGTGCATGCTGCCCGCCAAACTTAGCCAGAATGATGACTTCACTTGGTGAATATATTTACACAACAGAGGGAAATACTGTTTACCAAAACTTGTTTATCGGAAGTGATATGAAGACTGAGGTGAATGGAAAAGAAATCACGCTCCATGTAACTACCTCATATCCGTGGGAAGAAACAGTTTCAGTTCGTGTAGAGTCTATGGAAGATGCGGCATTTGAGTATGCATTCCGTGTACCAGGTTGGTGCAGTGGAATGACTGTAAAGAAGAATGGCATGGAGGTATCCTATCATGCAGATAACGGCTATGGCTATCTGGAGGATCCGGTAAAGAACGGTGATGAGATTACACTTGTATTTGAAATGCCTGTTACATTTGTAAAGGCAAATCCGAAGGTTCGTCAGGATATCGGAAAAACTGCTGTAATGAAGGGCCCAGTTGTGTATTGTCTGGAGGAGGATGATAACGGAGAAGAGCTTCAGATGATTCATCTGGCAGGAAAGAAGGATATTCATGAGGAGTTTGTTCCAGATCTTCTTGGTGGTATTGTGCGCATTACCATGACAGCAGAGGAAGAGTATGGTCCGGCAGATGATGGTCTGTACTACGATTGTTCTCAGGTAAGAAGACGTGAGAGAAAGCTTACATTTATTCCATATTATGCTTGGGCAAATCGTAATGAAGGCGAAATGACTGTTTGGGTTAACGATTAATGATGTGTGAAAATTTGTAAAAGCAGTTTAACTCATAAATTATAATAAAAGAAGAAAGAGACAGACTCAAAAGTCTGCCACTTTCTTCTTTTTTCTTGCGAATATTCAATTTAAATTTGAATGAACTGCTCTTTATTAAAACTACTTTTCTGTGAATAATAATGACTTAGTTTTCGCTCTTTTTCTGATACTCCAGTGCAGCACCGATGAAGCCCTTAAACAGTGGATGTGGGCGATTTGGTCTTGACTTTAATTCTGGATGAGCCTGGGTACCAATAAACCACGGATGATTTGGAAGCTCGATCATCTCTACAATTCGGCCGTCTGGTGAGATACCAGAAAGAGTCATGCCGTGAGAAGTGAGGGCAGCACGGTAATCGTTGTTGACCTCATAACGGTGACGATGACGCTCTGCGATTTTCTCAGTGCCGTAAAGCTGATAAGCCTTTGTGTCCTTTCCTAAGATACATGGATAAGAGCCAAGACGTAATGTACCACCGATGTCAGTGACACCATTTTGATCTGGCATCAGATGGATAACTGGATGAGCGGTTTGCGGATCAAGCTCAATGCTGTGTGCATCGCGAATGTCAAGAACATGACGGGCAAACTCAACGATTGCCATCTGCATGCCAAGGCACAAGCCAAGGAATGGAATGTTATTTTCACGCGCATAGCGGATAGAGGTAATCATGCCCTCAATACCACGATCACCAAAGCCGCCAGGAACGATAACACCGGATACATCCTTTAATTGTTCAGCTACATTCTCAGTTGTTACCTGCTCAGAATCAACCCATTTGATAGTTACACTTGCATGATGAGCAACACCGCCGTGCTTAAGTGCCTCAACAACACTGATATATGCATCGTGAAGTGCGGTATACTTTCCGACAAGAGCAACGGTTACAGAGCTTGTCGGATTCTTCCATGCATCCACCATAGCTTTCCACTCGTCAAGATCAGGTTTTGGACTATCAAGACCAAGGCATTCGCAGGCAACGTCTGCTAAATGTTCTTCCTCAAGCATAAGCGGAACCTCATATAATACGTCACAGTTCAAATTTTCTAATACGTGGCTGACTGGAACATTACAAAACAGACCGATCTTAGCCTTCATCTGGTCGCCCATTGGGTAATCGCTGCGGCACATGATGACATCTGGCTGAAGTCCCATTCCCTGAAGCTCTTTAACGCTTGCCTGTGTAGGCTTTGTTTTCAGCTCCTGAGAAGCAGATAGATACGGGATCAGGGTAACATGAATCAGCATAGAATTGTTGCGGCCAACCTCATGCTGGAACTGACGGATAGACTCTAAAAACGGCTGACTCTCGATATCACCGACAGTACCGCCAACCTCGATAATGGCAATTTCTGTCTTATCAGTTGTAAAATTGCGGTAGAAACGATCCTTAATTTCATTTGTGATGTGAGGGATTACCTGCACGGTACCACCGCCGTAATCGCCACGGCGCTCGCGTTGCAGTACGCTCCAGTAAACCTTTCCAGTGGTAACATTGGAATTGCGGGTGAGGCTTTCATCGATAAAGCGCTCATAGTGACCAAGATCAAGATCAGTCTCAGCGCCGTCATCGGTGACAAACACCTCTCCGTGCTGAACCGGGTTCATAGTTCCTGGGTCAATGTTGATATAAGGGTCGAATTTTTGCATGGTAACGGTGTAGCCGCGCGCCTTTAACAGACGGCCAAGTGATGCGGCAGTGATTCCTTTTCCAAGTCCGGATACGACGCCTCCGGTGACAAATACGTACTTAACAGGCATAATTACCTCCTCTGAAGAAAAATAAAAGTGTCAATAGTAAAATGCGTGTATGAACTATTCAGCCATATAAAATAAATCCATATATTACAGAAAGCAATTTTACTGGCTCTGAATAGTCAACAAAATCAGAGTTATTATACAACCATTTTTTTTTCTGCGCCACTATTATTTCACAGAAATTTTATTGCAATATTGGATGTTCAATTATATAATAGTTACAGTTTACTTCTCATGTATGTTTCTTAGACTTTGCTAAAGCAGCTTTATAAGGCACGCATGATGGGTACTGAAAATGAAGAAAGGTGAGGAACGAATGGACGACAGGGAAAGAAAACCTGATAACAGGAATAACAAAAAACGAAATTATCAGTTGTATATAATCTTGGCGATTGTAGCAGCAGTTACTGTTGCACTGATAACGGGACTGGATTCTCTAGTCAAGAAAAGTACGACAAAAAAGGTAACGTACGATGAGTTTGTGGAAGCAGTAGAGGAAGGAAAGGTAGATTCAGTAAAGATTTCCAGCGCAAGAGTAACATTTACGCTGACAGATGATCTTCGTATGACTTACTATACGCCATATCTTCCAGATTCAAATTTACTTCCTATGCTGAATGAGGCAGGTGTAGAATATACGGGTACGGAGGATAGCTCAGGCTCAGCTATACTTGAATTTATTTTAGTGTATATTCTTCCATTTGCATTGATCTGGATTCTGATGGGATTTTTTATGCGCCGTATCGGAGGAGGTTCCGGCGGCATGATGGGCATTGGAAAGGCGAACACAGCAACTAATATGAGTCGTGCAACTGGTGTAACATTTGCTGATGTGGCTGGTGAGGACGAAGCAAAGGAGTCATTGACAGAAATTGTTGATTTCTTACACAATCCACAGAAATATGTGCAGATCGGTGCAAAGCTTCCGAAGGGCGCACTTCTTGTAGGCCCTCCAGGAACAGGAAAGACGCTTTTGGCAAGAGCCGTTGCAGGCGAGGCTAAGGTTCCGTTCTTCTCATTGTCTGGTTCTGATTTTGTAGAGATGTTTGTCGGTGTGGGTGCATCAAGAGTGCGTGATTTATTTAAGACTGCACAGCAGAATGCACCGTGTATCATTTTTATTGATGAGATCGATGCTATCGGTAAGACAAGAGATACACGCTACGGTGGAAATGATGAGCGTGAGCAGACATTAAATCAGCTGCTCTCTGAGATGGATGGATTTGATGCTTCTAAGGGTGTACTTGTCATGGCAGCGACTAATCGTCCTGAAATTCTTGATAAGGCACTTCTTCGTCCGGGTCGTTTTGACCGACGTGTCATCGTAGATAAGCCTGATCTTAAAGGTCGTATTGCAATCTTAAAGGTTCATGCAAAGGATGTGCGAATGGATGATTCTGTTGATTTAGAGGCAATTGCGCTTGCAACAAGTGGTGCTGTAGGTTCAGATCTTGCTAATATGATCAACGAGGCAGCGATCACTGCAGTAAAAAGAGGAAGTCAGGTGGTATCTCAGAAGGATCTTCTTGAGGCTGTCGAGGTTGTTCTTGTCGGTAAGGAAAAGAAGGACCGCGTCATGAATCAGAAAGAAAGACGTATCGTTTCCTATCATGAGGTTGGCCATGCACTTATCAGTGCACTTCAAAAGGATTCAGAACCTGTACAGAAAATCACAATTGTACCAAGAACAATGGGTGCGCTCGGCTATGTAATGCAGACACCGGCAGAGGAAAAATTCCTAAATTCCAAGGAAGAAATATTAAATATGGTTGTCATGGCGCTCGGCGGACGTGCCGCAGAGGAACTTGTTTTTAACAGCGTGACAACTGGTGCATCAAATGATATTGAGCAGGCAACTGCCTATGTCAGAAATATGATAACAATGTACGGTATGTCAGAAGAATTTGGTCTGATGGCACTTGAGACAGTAGAAAACCAGTACTTGGACGGACGCAGAGTGCTAAATTGCGCTGATGCAACGGCTGCTCAGATTGATCAGGTAGTAAAGGAAACGCTTAAGAAATGCTATGAGCAGGCAAAGCAGATGCTTTCTGAGAACAGAGAGGTCATGGATCATCTGGCAGAGTTCTTAATTAAAGAAGAAACAATTACTGGAAAAGAGTTCATGGAAATCTTCCATAAATATCGTCTGGAGCAGATGGAACGCCAGGTTGGTATGGACGTATCAGACAACACAAACGAATAAAGAACAAAAAATATTGATTTAATCTATTATGGACGCTCATTTATAAAAGAAGCACAATTTTTTTATGTTGATTTGCTTTGCTTATGAATGGGCGTTTTTTAAGGAGTACGTATGGAGCAAGATGATTTTTTAGCACGAAAAGAGCAGATATTAAATCGCAATTCTGCGAAGAATTTCAAAGAATTTAATATTGAAAATGAATTAAAAAAGTTGCCTGCAAAGCCGGGCGTCTATCTGATGCATGATGCATCGGACGAGATTATTTATGTCGGAAAGGCGATTAAGCTTTGTAATCGTGTACGCCAGTATTTTCAGCGCAGTAAAAAGCCGTCTGCCAAAATCGAGCAGATGGTTTCTCATGTTTCATATTTCGAATATATTGTGACAGACTCTGAGATGGAAGCACTTATTTTAGAATGCAACCTGATAAAGAAACATCGTCCGCGCTATAATACGATGCTTATGGATGACAAGGCATACCCGTATATTAGAATTACAGTCGATGAAGATTTTCCAAGAGTCATGCTTGCGCATAAGCAGGTGCGTGATAAGAGCCGTTATTTTGGACCATATCCGAGCGGACTGGCTGTTAAGGACACACTAGAACTAGTGCATAAGCTCTTTGGCATTCGCACCTGTAATCGTGTTTTGCCGCGCGATCAGGGAAAGGAACGTCCTTGCTTGAATTATCATATCGGTCAGTGTATGGGACCATGCCAGGGGTATGTCACAAAAGAGGAATATGGGAAACAGATTGACCGCGTGATTTCGCTGCTTAATGGAAATTATGTGCAGCTGAGAAAAGAACTCGAGGAAAAAATGAAAGCTGCGGCGGCAGAACTTGAGTTTGAAACGGCTGCAAAATACAGAGATCTTGCAGAAAGCATTACAAAAATTGCCCAACAGCAAAAGATTACAGACAGCAGTTCATTAAATGACCGTGATGTGATTGCCAGTGCAATAGAAGGCGCTGATGCAGTTGTCCAGGTCTTTTTTGTCCGTGAAGGCAAGCTGATTGGCCGTGATCACTATCATGTCACCGTAGCCGGCGGCGATACCGAAGCAGATGTTTTAAGTAGCTTTGTAAAACAATATTATGCAGGAACACCATTTCTTCCCGGTGAAATTTATATTCCATGCGAGCTAGAGGATATGGAAGTGATTGGCAGCTGGCTAACGAAAAAACGTGGCAAAAAGGTTGAAATTCTAGTGCCCAAGCGAGGCCGTAAGGAAAAAATGCTTGAACTTGCTGCGCAGAATGCAAAGATTGTTCTGCGCCAGGATAAGGATCGCATAAAGCGCGAAGAGGAACGCACAACAGGTGCGCTAAAGGAAATCGAAGGCTGGCTAAACTTGACGCATATTAACCGCATAGAAGCATATGATATTTCTAATACAAGCGGTATGGAATCAGTTGGATCTATGGTTGTTTTTGAAGGTGGAAAGCCAAAAAGAAACGATTACAGAAAGTTCAGGATAAAAAGCGTGCAGGGGCCAAATGATTATGCCTCAATGTACGAGGTGCTGACAAGGCGTTTCGAGCGTGCAAAAACAGGCAGTGAAAGCACATCCGACAGTTTCGTGCGTCTGCCAGACGTCATCATGATGGACGGTGGACGAGGTCAGGTCAATATGGCGCTTGAAGTCTTGGGAAAATTGGAAATGTCCATTCCAGTATGCGGCATGGTAAAGGATGATCATCATCACACAAGAGGCTTGTATTATAATAACGTAGAGCTTCCAATCGACACACATTCAGAAGGATTTCATTTAATTACACGCGTGCAGGACGAAGCACATCGCTTCGCCATTGAATACCATAAAAGTCTGCGCGGCAAAAAAGAAATTCATTCTATTTTAGACGATATTCCAGGCATAGGACCAAAGCGCAGACTGGCATTAATGCGTCAGTTTGGAGATATTAATGAAATCCGCGAGGCCACAGTCGCACAATTAGCAGATGTCGAAGGGATGAACGAGCGCGCCGCCGAGTCGGTCTATGAGTTTTTTCATTCAGTAGTTTACAAAACGGACACAAATTGATACAATGAAGAAAAAAAAGGAGATAAATTTATGAGCGGAGTTACTATTTCAGCATTAATTAAAAAAATGAATTTGGAACTTTTGACAAAAGAGATAAATACAGACAAGATCAAACTGTATCATCCGGATGTTAATCGTCCGGCACTGCAGCTGGCGGGCTATTACGAGCATTTTGATCGTGAGCGTGTTCAGCTGATTGGTGTTGTTGAGTATACCTATATGCAGCGCATGACAGAAGAGCAGCGTCTGGAAAATTATGAAAAGCTGCTTTCAAGCGAGATTCCATGCATCATCTTTTCTACAAATAATAGACCTGGTGAGACATTTTTAAAGATTGCAAGCAAATATAAGGTTCCTGTTATGCTTTCTGATAAAAAGACCTCTCCTTTGATGGCAGAGATAATTCGTTGGTTAAATGTTGAGCTGGCACCGACAATCTCAATTCATGGTGTGTTAGTCGATGTTTATGGTGAAGGTGTGCTGATTACTGGAGAGAGCGGCATTGGAAAGAGCGAGGCAGCGCTTGAGCTTATAAAGCGAGGCCATCGTCTTGTATCTGATGATGTTGTAGAGATACGTAAGGTAAGTGATGAGACATTAGTTGGAAGTGCACCAGATATCACAAGACATTTTATCGAGCTTCGAGGCATAGGAATTATCGATGTTAAGACATTATTTGGTGTCGAGGCAGTTAAAAACACGCAGGCAATCGATATGGTTATTAACTTGGAGGATTGGGATAAGGATAAGGAATATGATCGTCTTGGTCTGGAGGATCATTATACCGAGTTTCTTGGAAACAAGATCGTCTGCCACAACATTCCGATTCGTCCGGGCAGAAACCTTGCGATTATTGTAGAGTCAGCGGCTGTCAACTACCGTCAGAAGAAGATGGGCTATAATGCAGCTAGAGAGCTGTATAATCGTGTACAGCAAAATCTTGCCAGGAGAGATGACGATTGAAGGAATTTATGGAAATGGAAAGACAATTACAGGATAATGTTACAAAGAGGCTTCAGGCTATTTTAGAACCAGAGGATCTTCTTTTTGATGAGCCGATGAAGGACTACACGACTTTTCGAGTTGGAGGACCGGCAAAATGGATGGCAGCTCCGCAGGATGAGCAGCAGCTTCGCGTAATTTTAAAAATTTGCAGAAAACTGCAGATTCCATGCTTTATTCTTGGACGCGGCAGCAATCTGCTTGTCAGCGACAAAGGTTTTGACGGCGTGATTGTAAACTTACGAAAACATTTCAATAAAATTGAAGTAGATCGCGAAAATAAAACAATCACAGCAGAGGCAGGCGCATCACTTCCGGCTGTGTCACAGGCGGCACTATCTGCAGGACTTACAGGTCTTGAATTTGCTGCTGGCATTCCGGGAACAATGGGTGGCGGTCTGTTTATGAATGCAGGCGCGTATGGCGGCGAGCTAAAACAGGTCGTAACAGAAGCAACTGTAATGACAAAGGACGGCATGATTTTACATGTGCCGGCAGAGCAGATGGCGCTTGGTCATCGTCTTAGCAGCTTTATGCAGACTGGTGAGATTATTCTTTCTGTTAAGATGCAGTTAACACAGGGAAATCCAGTTGTAATTAAAGAAACTATGGATGATTTTAACAGTAGGCGAAGAGAGAAGCAGCCGCTTGAATACCCAAGTGCAGGAAGCACCTTTAAGCGTCCAGCAGGTTATTTTGCCGGAAAGCTGATCGAGGATGCAGGCCTTAAGGGATTTTCAGTTGGCGGAGCGCAGGTTTCAAAAAAGCATGCTGGTTTTGTAATCAATACTGGTTCTGCAACTGCAGCTGATATTTGGAATCTTTGCAATGAGATACAAAACAGGGTTCAAAATGAGTTTGGTGTAACGCTGGAAATGGAAATTCAGAAGCTTGGTTCATTTGAGCAGCAAAAAACAAAGGGTTAAAAAATGAGAATTGTAATTGTAACAGGAATGAGCGGTGCAGGAAAAACAACTGCACTCAAGATGCTTGAGGATATGGGCTTTTACTGCGTTGACAATTTGCCAATTCGCCTGATTGAAAAGTTTGTTGAGCTGATTAAGGGTGGCGGCACTGAGGCAAATGATATTGCGCTGGGCATTGATATTCGTAATCCTGAGTTTATTGGACTTATGAGCGAGGTCATTACGCAGCTAAAGCAGGAAGAAATTGACTGTAAGGTTTTGTTTCTTGAGGCATCAGATGAATGTCTGATTAAGCGTTATAAGGAAACACGCCGCAGCCATCCGCTGTCACAGGGACAGCGAGTAGAGGTTGGAATTGCAAAAGAGCGAAAGTTAATGGCAGAATTGCTTTCTAAGTCCGATTATGTTATAAACACGTCGCAGCTTCTGACAAGAGAACTTAAGGCACAGCTAGAAGATATACTTTTAAAAGGCTTTGATTATAAAAATCTTTTTGTGACAGTGCTTTCATTCGGCTTTAAGTATGGAATACCTACAGATGCTGATCTTGTCTTTGATGTGCGATTTTTGCCAAATCCGTACTATTTTGAAAACATGAGACTGCTGACAGGAAATGATGCACCTGTCCGCGACTATGTTATGAGTTCAGACACGGCAAAAGTATTTTTAGAAAAGCTCACCGATATGGTGACATTTCTGATTCCCCATTATATTGATGAGGGAAAATCCCAGCTAGTCATAGCAATCGGCTGTACAGGCGGCAAGCACCGCTCTGTTACGATCGCCAATGCACTTTATGAAAAATTAAAGGGCAAAGAGGGCTATGGGCTGAGACTTGACCACAAGGATATTGAGAAAGATGGAAGAAGAAAATAAGAAAGAAAAAGAAGGAGCCTCCTTTTCCATGCAGGTAAAGGAGGAGCTTTCCTACGTAGAAGGAACATCACGCCACTGTAAGCTGGCAGAGTTAGCAGCGTTAGTTCTTTGCTGTGGACGGCTGGTGGACAGGAAAAAAGATGATGGTTATAAAGAAAGTTGCATTAGTAAAACGTTACTTTTCGAGTCAGAAAATGAAACAGTTTTAAGAAAGTACTTTACTTTTGTACAAAAAACATTTAATATAGAGTTAATGCGTGTATACAAGGGAAACGGATATGCTTTAGAGCTGAATGAACAAGACACAAAAACGGTTTTGCAGGCAATAGAGCTTTCTGAAGGGGAACCCCTGGAAAATTGCGTTGCAGACAGCAGACTTTTGCTTCGAAATTGCTGCCGCAGGGCTTTTGTCCGGGGTTGTTTTCTGGCATCCGGCTCAATCAGTGCGCCGCAGAAAGGGTATCATTTTGAAATCGTTACCGTTTCAGAAAAGCGAGCGCAGCAACTGCAGCAGATCATCCGCACTTGTGGGATTGATGTAAAAACAGTGGTACGAAAAAAGTATCATGTAGTTTATGCAAAAGAAGGAGAGCAAATCGGAGATCTGTTAAGTTTGATGGAAGCACCAAAAGCCAGAATGAATTTTGAAAACATTCGCATTCTAAAGGATGTCCGCAACAGTGTGAACCGCAAAGTAAATTGTGAGGCTGCCAATCTGAATAAAACGGCAAATGCCTCATTGGAGCAAGTTAGAGATATTGAATATATCAGTGAATATTACGGCCTGGAAAGTTTACATGAAAATTTAAGACAGGCCGCACGTCTGCGTCTTGAAAAACCAGACGCCTCTCTGACAGAACTGGGAAAAATGATGGATCCGCCAGTAAGTAAATCTGGTGTTAACCATCGTTTTAAGAAACTTAAGGCATTAGCGGATCAGATGAGAGAAAAAGGAGGAAGATTATGATAACAAAGACAATTACAGTGGAGATTCCAGCAGGACTAGAGGTACGCCCGGTGGCAGTGCTCGTTCAGGTAGCAAACCAGTATAGCAGCAGCATTTACGTAGAGAGCGGAAACAAGAAGGTAAATGCAAAGAGTATCATGGGACTGATGACATTAGGACTTCGTGCAGGTGAGTCTGTTACTGTACATGCAGATGGTTCTGATGAGGAAGACGCTGTAGATAAGATCGAGGCATATCTGACAGGAAGAGCAGTTATCAATGCAAGAGCATAAATAATAATTCTGATAAAAAAAGCCGTGTGAGCATAACTGCCCACACGGTTTTCTTGTTTTTATTCATAATCAGCAGTATTTGTTAGGAGTTTAAAGCCGCCCCAATATCGAAAGATTGCTTTTGCCAGAATTTTGTCACGTGCAACATAAGTATTATTCCAGTATCGCGAGTCTTTTGAGTTATTTCTGTTATCACCCATCATAAAATAGCAGCCCTCAGGAACCTGAAACTGCATTCCATCGTTTGCGATAACCCATTCCTCCTTCAAATAATCTTCTTTTAATGGAGTAGCGGAGTTATTTATATATACCTTGCTGTCTTTTATTGTGACTGTCTCACCTGGAAGTCCAATAATTCGCTTGATGTAGTTTATAGATTCGTTGTCAGGATACTTAAAGATTACTATATCACCACGCTTTGGATCCTCCATAAGATAAGAAAGACGAAAACCGAACAATCGATCACCAGTCATGATTGTGTTTTCCATTGAGCCAGATGGTACCTTTGCATTTAACAGAATAAAATTGTTAATCAAAAGTGCGGCAACAATGGCAATGCCTATGCTGATCACATATTCAAGAATAGTTTTTGCTGTTGATTCTTTTTCATCCGTTTTCTTATTGTCTTTTTTTTCATTCGTTTGCAGGTCATTTTCCTGCTCAGAAATATTGTTTTGCTCCATATGAGTACCTGTACCTTTCTCTTTGCTGTAACACTGCTGCAGCTGAAAATTTGCGTAAACGCTTTTGTAGGAGTATAGCATAAACGAAAGGAAAAGTCTATTGTCAATTGGCGCTTTGCAACTAATGTTTGCTTTTCGCACGGAAAAATGATAAAATATGTTATAGTTCGCGTGATCTTTAAAAGGAGAATCTCGCGAGCAGGAATTGTGATGAGAATTGACCACAAAAGAAGGAGGCTTCTATGGCATTTACACATCTTCATGTGCATACAGAGTATAGTCTGCTCGACGGCTCATGTAAGATAAAGGAATTAATTGACAGAGCAAAAGAGCTGGGGATGCAGTCCCTGGCGATTACAGATCACGGCGTCATGTACGGCGTGATTGATTTTTATAAAGCAGCAGTTAATGCAGGTATAAAGCCCATTATAGGCTGTGAGGTTTATGTGGCACCGGAATCAAGATTTGACAGAGAAGCAGGCGGACAGGGAGATGATCGTTATTATCATCTGGTGTTGTTAGCAGAAAATGATACAGGCTATCATAACCTGATGAAGATTGTTTCAAGAGGTTTTACGGAAGGCTATTATTATAAGCCGCGTGTAGATAAAGAACTTCTTGAAAAATATCATGAGGGCATAATTGCACTAAGTGCATGTCTGGCAGGTGAGGTGGCAAGAAATGTCACAAGAGGTCTTTATGAGGACGCAAAAAAAGCAGCGCTTTCCTATGAGAAAATTTTTGGAAAGGGAAATTTCTTTTTAGAACTGCAGGATCATGGAATCAGTGCACAGGCAACTGTTAATCAGGCACTTCTTCGTATGAGTGAGGAGACAGGGATTGAGCTTGTAGCAACAAATGATATTCATTATATAAATGCAGAAGACGCAGAGCCTCATGATGTACTTTTATGTATACAGACCGGAAAAAAGGTAAACGATGAGAACCGCATGCGCTACACGGGAGGCCAATATTATTTAAAATCTGAGCAGGAAATGCGTGATCTGTTTCGTTATGCACAGCAGGCGATTGACAATACAGCAAAAATTGCAGACAGATGTAATGTTGAGATTGAGTTTGGAAAGACAAAGCTTCCAAAGTTTTCTGTGCCGGATGGCTACACATCAGAACAGTATCTTGAGAAGCTTTGCCGTGAAGGATTGGTGCGCCGTTATGGTGAGGAGGCATCACAGGTAGAAAAACGTCTTGACTATGAGCTTGGTGTTATAAAAAAGATGGGCTATGTTGACTACTTTTTGATTGTGTGGGATTTTATTCATTTCGCAAAATCAAAAGATATAATGGTTGGTCCGGGACGAGGTTCAGCAGCAGGAAGTGTAGTTGCCTACAGTTTGGAGATAACAGATATTGAGCCGCTTCGCTATCAGCTTCTGTTTGAGCGTTTTTTAAATCCAGAGCGTGTATCTATGCCAGATATTGATGTAGACTTTTGCTTCGAGCGCCGTCAGGAAGTAATTGACTACGTTGTAGAAAAGTATGGCAAAGATCAGGTCGTTCAGATTGTTACATTTGGTACGCTTGCTGCCAAAAACTGTATCCGCGATGTTGGACGTGCACTTGATTTGCCATACTCGCTTTGCGATATGATTGCTAAGCTTATTCCGGCTGAATTAAATATGACAATTGACCGTGCATTAAATGTCAACCCAGAGCTTCGGTCTCATTATGACAGCGATCCGCAGGTTAAAAAACTTATTGATCTCTCAAAGAGGCTTGAAGGTCTTCCGCGTCATACATCAATGCATGCGGCTGGAGTTGTCATAAGCCAGCGTGCCGTAGATGAATATGTGCCGCTCTCAAGAGGAAGCGATGGTGCAGTTGTCACACAGTACACTATGACAGCCTTAGAAGAGCTAGGTCTTTTAAAAATGGATTTTCTGGGACTTAGGACGCTTACAGTTATACAAAATGCAGTAAATAATGTGAAGCGAAGTCAGGGCATTGCATTAGATATCAGTAACATTGATATGAATGATTCACAGGTACTTGCCTCAATTGGAACAGGTCATTGTGAAGGTATTTTCCAGCTTGAGAGTGCAGGAATGAAAAACTTCATGAAGGAGTTAAAGCCAGACAGTCTTGAGGATATTATCGCTGGAATTTCTCTATATCGCCCAGGTCCTATGGATTTTATTCCGAGATATTTAGAGGGAAAAAATAATCCGGAAAAAATCACATACGAATGCCCACAGTTAAAGCCGATTCTTGAACCTACGTATGGATGTATAGTGTATCAGGAGCAGGTTATGCAGATTGTTCGTGATCTTGCAGGCTATACGCTTGGACGAAGCGATCTTGTGCGCCGTGCAATGGCTAAAAAGAAAGCAGCTGTTATGGAGAAAGAGCGTCAGAATTTTGTGTACGGCAATGAAGAAGAAGGTGTTCCGGGATGTATTTCACGTGGAATTGATGAGAAAACGGCAAATCATATATATGATGAGATGATTGATTTTGCAAGATATGCGTTTAATAAGTCACATGCTGCAGCATATGCGGTTGTAGCATATCAGACGGCTTATTTAAAATATTATTATCCTGTTGAATATATGGCTGCACTTATGACGTCTGTAATTGAAAATTCTGGAAAAGTTTCTGATTATATTCAGGTTTGCCGTAAGATGGGAATTTCAATCGTTCCGCCTGATATAAATGCCGGTGAGTGGGATTTTTCTGTGCGCGATGGAAAAATCTGTTATGCATTATCTGCCATAAAAAGCATTGGAAGAAATGTTATTTTAGCGATGGTGCGTGAGAGAAAAGAAAATGGAGCATACACAGATCTTCAGAATTTCTTAGAGCGCATGTATGGCGGTGAGTTAAATAAACGAGCCGTTGAAAATCTGATAAAGTCAGGTGCGATGGACTGTATTGAAGGCAACAGAAGACAAAAAATGGAAGTTTATTCCTCTATTATGGATGAATTAGCCAGAGAACAGAAACACTCTATGACAGGACAATACAGCCTGATGGATTTTTTAGAGGGACCGCAGAAGGATGACTTTAAGATTTCATTCCCCAAGGTGCCAGAATATGAGCCAGGTGCACTTCTCGCAATGGAAAAAGAGGTGCTTGGAATTTATATCAGTGGTCATCCGCTAGAGGCTGACAGAAGTCTCATCGAGAAAAATATCACAGCAGTCAGCAGTGATTTTATTCAGGATGAGGAGACTGGAATGGCAAGGGTGCGAGATCAGGCCATTGTTACGGTGGCAGGAATGATTGCAGCAAAAACAGTTAAGACAACAAAGACAAACCAAATGATGGCATTTCTGACGCTTGAGGATTTACGAGGAACTCTTGAGGTGATTGTTTTTCCAAAAGATTACGAAAAATATCGCGCAATTCTCAGTCCAGATCAGAAAATTTTTGTTAAGGGTCGCGTGTCACTTGGAGATGAGGTGCAGGGAAAACTGATCTGTGAAAAGATAGTGGCATTTTCTGAGATTCCGGGTGAGCTGTGGATTCAGTTTCAAGATCTTGAAAGCTACCAAATGAATGAAAAGAAGCTTCTGTCTATGTTGGCACCGTGGGATGGAAAAGACACAGTAGTGGTTTATCTTTCCAACACAAGACAGTACCAAAAGCTGCCGCCAAGCCGATGTGTCGGCATTTGTCCACAGCTTATTGACCAGCTTGACCAAGTATTTGGAAAAGAAAATATAAAAACATTGAAAAAAATCAAGGAAAAGCTCTAAATTGTATTGAAAAACTTTGCAAAATCAATTAGAATAAGTATTGGTAAATTTTTAACACACTTTACCAGACAGCAAGAAAAACACAAAATGCAAAGCAAAAAGATAAGAAACATGTCAAGACAGCAAGGAGGAAACGTCATGGCAAATAAAGTAAAGACAATTGGTGTATTAACAAGTGGAGGAGATGCTCCAGGCATGAACGCCGCAATCCGCGCCGTTGTTCGTACCGGTATTGCGAAGGGTCTGAACGTAAAGGGTATTATGAGAGGTTACGCCGGACTGCTGAAAGAGGAGATCGTTGATATGGATTCTCGCAGCGTATCTGATATTATCCAGAGAGGTGGTACTATCCTTTACACAGCAAGATGTGCAGAGTTCCGTACAGAGGAGGGTCAGAAGCTTGGTGCAGAGATCTGCAGAAAGCACGGAATTGATGGTATCGTTGTAATTGGCGGTGACGGTTCATTTAATGGAGCATGTAAGCTGGCAAATCTGGGAATCAATACAATTGGTCTGCCGGGAACTATTGATCAGGATATTGCTTGTACAGATTATACCATCGGCTTTGATACTGCAATCAATACCGCAATGGAAGCAATTGATAAGGTAAGAGATACTTCTACATCTCATGAGCGCTGCAGTATCATTGAGGTTATGGGAAGAAGCGCAGGTTACATCGCTTTATGGTGTGGTGTTGCAAATGGTGCAGAGAATATTCTTCTTCCAGAGTATTATGATGGCGATGAGCAGGCACTGATCAATCAGATTATTGAGAATCGTAAGAAGGGTAAGAAGCATCATCTGATTATTAACGCAGAGGGTGTTGGTCATTCCGCAAGCATGGCAAAGAGAATTGAGGCAGCTACAGGCATTGAGACCAGAGCAACCATTCTTGGACATATGCAGCGTGGTGGAAGCCCGACCTGTCTGGATCGTTATTATGCATCTATGATGGGTGCTCGTGCCGTAGATCTTCTGTGTGAAGGTGCAAGCAACCGTGTAGTAGCATTCCGCGATGGTAAGTTCGTTGATTACGATATCAACGAGGCACTTGCTATGAAGAAGACTATCTCTCCATACGAGTACGAAGTAAGCAAGATGCTGTCTAGATAACTGAATGTTTTTAGAATTGCTAAGTTTTCAGTAACGGAGCAATTCGTAAGTATCATAAGTATCAGTATAAAAGAAAAAGAACGAAAGTGGCCCACGGTCTTGACTGTGGGCTATTTTTGTAGGAAAATACAGTTAAAAAAGAAAAAAAGTGAGGATCATTTATGAATCAGCAGCAAAAATATATTTTGAATTTACAGAGAAAATCCAGGGAGAGAAAGCGCGAGCAGGCATTTGTTATTGAGGGAAGAAAGATGTTTGAGGAGGCACCGGCAGATCGTATAAAAATGATAGTGGCATCAGAGTCTTTTTGCAAGAGTAAGGAAGGTGCTGCGCTTCTAAAGGGAAAAAAATTTGACGTAGTAAGTGATTCGATTTTTGAGACACTTTCCGATACAAAGACACCGCAGGGTATTCTTGCAGTAGTAAAGCAGCAGCCATATTCATTTGAAGAGCTGTTGGGAAAAGAAAGGGCATCCTTTTTGCTTATCTTAGATCATTTACAGGATCCGGGAAATTTAGGAACAATCATGCGTGCAGCTGAGGCAGCAGGAGTGACTGGTATTTTAATGAGCAGTGACTGTGTTGATATCTACAATCCAAAGACAATACGAAGCACTATGGGTGCTCTTTACCGCGTGCCGTTTGTCGTATCAGAAGATTTTGCAGGCGATATAGAGCACTTAAAAAAAGCAGGTGTAAGTACATATGCCGCTCACCTAGGCGCAACAATCAGCTACGAAGGAGCAGACTATAAAAAGCCTTGCGCATTTATGATTGGAAACGAGGCGAACGGTCTGTCAGATGAGGTAGCAGCGCTTGCAGACTGTAAGATTCTGATTCCAATGGCAGGACAGGTAGAATCATTAAATGCGGCAATGGCAGCCACTGTTTTGATGTTTGAGGCAGCAAGACAGAGACGGAATTGAGTTTACAGTGAACTGTAACAAAACTAGGCCTCCTGTCGATTTGCGCGACGGCTCTCCCAAGAAAGCAGTTGACAATATTTATTAAAAATGTTACAATGCGTCTGTAACAAAGTTGTAATAAGTTTAATAAAATTGAAACAGTTATTACATAATTATGATATTTTTCATGTCTAGGACGGTAAAAAATACTGTTTGCGAAAAGTAAATGTTTCACAGACATGAAAATAAAAATGGGAGAGGTCAAATATTCAATGAAAGCTAGAGTAAAAATTCTTGTGAATGGAGCGGCAGCAACGCTTTTAACTGGTGCAGTTGCAGCTGGACTTATTATTTCTTCAACAGGTGCACTCCAGACAAAGAATAATGATGTTCTCGCCGCGCGTGAGCTTGATGAGACACAGGAAGAGATGACAAGAGAGCAGGAGCCTCAGACAGAAGCAAATGCAGAATTAGTCAGCGCTGAACGTTATCAGCTGGGCATGTTGTGGGAACATGAGCTAACGGCGAAAAAGACAACAGAAAAGTCAACTGAGTCTGACGAAAAAAATTCAGAAAATGAGCAGTACTCATCAAGTGCATCATCTGCACAGAGTCCATTGGCAAGCTATTTTTCAGATCAGGCACTTGTAAATCCAAATACAGTAGGCAATTACTTAAATGTGCGAGTACAGGCAGATGAGAGTGCAGAGGTGGTTAATACCATTAAGGCAGAAGAGCTTGTATCTGTTCTTGGCGAAGACGGTGATTGGACAAAGATTGGAGTAGACGATATGGAGGGCTGGGTAAAAACCAAGTACCTTATGACAGGAGAAGAAGCTGCAGCGTATATGCAGGAGAACGGAACTCTTTATGCAAGAGTGACTGTTCCGAATATGAACATTCGTCTTCGTCCTACAACATCTGCAGATATTTTGGATGTAGCATACGAATACGATGCTTATGAAGTCAGCTTGCTGGAGTCTGGCTGGGCATACTGTGTATATGACGGACCTATGAAGGGGTACCTTTCAGCAGATTGTCTTGCAGTTTCATATTCTCTTGGAGAGACATGGATCAATACCGATATTGCTTTAACAGAGGATAATGCAAAGCAGCTAGGTGTTGCAGTAAGTGAGAGCAGTGCAGAAAATATCCTGTTAGCATCTGCAAATAAAGTTAATACAAGTACTGATATCTCATCAGATACTACAAAAGAGGATGCAGGCAGCCAGGAAGTATTAACAGTTCTGTCACCAGATCAGGTAATGGCAATGGCATCTCAGGCAGAAACGGTAAGTTCTCAGCAAGAGGAATCTAAAGTACAGCAGGATACTGTGCCATCATCTAGTGCAGCAGCGATCGAAAACAGCACAGCAAACAGTGAGACAGCAGCACCGTCTGAGTCGGCACAGCAGCCATCTTCTGAGGCTGTACAGCCAACAGTACCAGAAACACAGCCATCTACTGAAGCTGTGACAGTAACAGGCATCGAAGCTTTCTATGTCGGTGGTACTAAGAGTGAAGGCGATGTAATTTGCAGCAATGAGGTATATGTTGTAGCAGCATACAGTGATGGAAATTATGCAACGATCACAGAAGGCTGGTCAAGCAATGATATCGGTATGATGCTTCACGCAGGTGAAAATGTCATTACATTGTCTTACGGTGGTTTTTCATCTAATATCGTTCTTACAGTGGCAGCAGCATCGCCAGCGGCACCGGAGACACAGCCGGCAGCGCCAGAGACACAGCCGGCAGCGCCAGAGACACAGCCAGCGGCACCGGAAACACAGCCAGCGGCACCGGAAACGCAGCCAACAGTACCAGAGACACAGCCGTCACAGCCAACTGGAAGCATCCGTGTCACTAATGTTGCACTCAGCAGTGATTTAACACAGTACACATTGAATCTTTGCAGTCAGTATGGTGTGGACAGTTCAGTAATATTCTCTGTTATGTATCATGAGAGCCACTTTAACGCAGGTGCTACAAGCGGAAAAGGTGCACAGGGACTGATGCAGATTATTCCAAGATACAGTGCATCTCGTATGGCGAAGCTTGGTGTTACTAATCTGTATGATCCAGCATCCAACATCTTAGTTGGAATTGATTTGCTAGCAGAGTATTACCATACATATGGCAGTTGGAATCAGGCACTGACAGCATACCGTACAGGAAACGCAGGAAATGATTCTGCTTATGCAGCAACGATACTTGGAAGTGTAGGAATGTTTCAGACTGTTTACTACGAATAATTATGAATAATAAAAAAGAGGTCATGTCGTTTTGGACATGACCTCTTTGTAGTTTGTGATGGTGTAAATCAAATCACTTGGTAATCAATGTACCGGTCTTTCCTGCAAGTGCTTCCTTTACCTTATCGAGTGATGTGATGATTGCCTTGCGGTTTTCACCTGCAGCTACAAAGCTTACAGCTGAAGCAAGCTTAGGCAGCTTTGTTTCCTTTGCCATAGTCTGGCTGTCGATAAGCTCCATTGCCTCTGCAACAGATAAATGATCTGGAGAGAACTCCTGCGGTGTATCTGCATGAATGACAAAGCGCTCAGTAGCAGATAAGAATAAAAGAACATCTGCGTCTAATTCGTGTGCCATCTTAGCAGCTGTGGCATCCTTCTCAATAACAGCACTGGCACCCTTTAAAACAGGACCCTGCTCTAATACAGCAATACCGCCGCCGCCGGCTGCGATTACGACCTGTCCGGCATCAGCAAGTGCACGAATAGCATCAATCTCATAGATTTCAATCGGGGCAGGAGATGCAACGATACGGCGGAAGCCGCCTTCCTCTTCACGAACAAAATTACCCTTGTCACGTTCTGCCTGTGCCTGCTCAGCTGTCATGATACGGCCGATAGATTTCAGCGGATGACTAAATGCATGATCAAATGGGTCAACCTTAACCTGTGTAATAATGGTGGATACTGTGTTAAAGATACCTCTGCGAAGCAGCTCAGTACGGATCTCATTCTGAAGGTCGTATCCAATGTAGCCCTGGCTCATAGCACTGCAGACTGCCATAGGTGCAACTGTAAAATCCTGATGTGCATTGCCAAATTCGGTCATAGCCATGTGAATCATACCAACCTGAGGACCATTGCTGTGTGTGATAACAATCTGATATTTTAATTCTGCAAGGTCAGCAATAGCTTTTGCTGCTTCTTTAACAGCAGTCTTTTGCTCTGGAAGCGTCTTTCCAAATGCATTGCGGCCAAGCGCAACGACGATTCTTTTTTTAGGCATAATGAAAACCTCCCTGTTATTTAGCCACGTGAATTGTAACTATTATTTTCCTTATAATCATACCATTGCAGAGAAAACAAATCAACGAAAAATCCAAAATACACGTAAAAAGTTTTTAAATTGATACAGTTCTTGTATTTGCGAAAAAATTATGATATGCTACATGAGTATTAGAGGGCTTTTTTATATTTGGAGGCAATTAATAATGGAAATTATGGAAACAAAAGTAAATACAACAAATGAGACAGAGTCTGCAGCACATCAAACAGGTATGATGGATATAAATGATTTTGATTATGATCTGCCAGAGGAGCTGATTGCACAGGATCCGATTGAGGACCGTAGCAGTTCAAGATTGCTTTTATTGGATAAAAAGACAGGCAAGACTCAGGATAAGATTTTCAGAGATATTATCGATGAATTAAATCCAGGTGACTGTCTTGTTATAAATAATACAAAGGTTATTCCAGCGCGTCTGATGGGTGTTAAGGAAGATACTGGTGCTCACATTGAGGTGCTTTTGCTAAAGAGAGAGCAGGATGATGTCTGGGAGGTACTTGTAAAGCCAGGAAAGAAGGCAAAGCCGGGAACAATCATTATATTTGGTGATGGACGTTTAAAGGCAGAGGTGCTTGAAGTTGTAGAGGATGGAAACAGAAAGATTCGTTTTTCTTATCAGGGAATTTTTGAAGAGATTCTTGATGAGCTTGGACAGATGCCGCTGCCGCCTTACATCACACACCAGCTTAAGGATAAGAATCGTTATCAGACTGTTTATGCAAAGTATGAAGGCTCAGCAGCAGCACCGACAGCGGGACTTCATTTCACAAAGGATCTGTTGAAGAAGATTGAGGAAAAGGGTGTTGTTATCGCAAGCGTAACTCTTCATGTTGGTCTTGGCACATTCAGACCTGTAAAGGTTGAAAATGTTCTTGAGCATCATATGCACTCAGAGTTTTATCGTATCGAGCCAGAGGAAGCAGAGAAAATCAATGCAGCAAAGAAGGCTGGAAAACGTGTCATTGCAGTAGGAACGACAAGCTGCCGCACTTTAGAGTCAGCATCTACAGAGGATGGTATTTTGAAGGCGCAGAGTGGATGGACGGATATTTTCATTTATCCGGGTTATCATTTTAAAATGGTAGATGCCTTAATTACAAACTTCCATCTGCCAAAGTCTACACTTGTAATGCTTGTTTCTGCACTTGCTGGAAGAGAGCATATTTTAGCAGCCTACAAGGAAGCTGTTGAAAAGAAATATCGTTTCTTCTCATTTGGCGATGCGATGTTTATTCACTAAGAAAGGATATTTATATATGGAAGAAACAGTTCGTTTAAACAAATTTTTGAGTGAAAAAGGAATTTGTTCCCGCCGTGAGGCAGACCGTCTTGTTGATGAGGGAAAGGTCATGGTCAATGGCGTGTGTGCTGTTATGGGACAGAAGGTAAGCAGTGCAGATGAGATCGTTGTGGACGGAAAAAAGGTCAGCACAAAGCAGGTTAAGCCAGTATTGATTGCAGTCAATAAGCCGGCAGGAATCGTGTGTACGACAGCTCGTTTTGAGGGTGAGAAAAATATTGTGGATATGGTAAAATATCCTACTAGAATTTATCCGATTGGCCGTCTCGATAAGGAATCTGAGGGTCTGATTTTAATGACTAATCTTGGAGATCTGGCAAATGAAATTTCAAAGGCAAGCAATTCTCATGAAAAGGAATATGTTGTCACAGTTAATAATCAGGTAACAGAGAGCTTCTTAGATAAAATGAGAAGAGGTATGCATCTTGAGGAGCTTAATGCAGATACTATGCCATGCGTCTGCACAAAGACAGGAAATAGAGAATTTCATATTATTTTAAAGCAGGGCTTAAACCGTCAGATTCGTCGTATGTGCGCAGCATGTGGCTATCGTGTAGAGACATTAAAGCGTATTCGTATCATGAACATTCATCTTGGAAATATTCCGCAGGGAAACTTCCGTAATGTGACTGACGCAGAGTTTGATAAGCTTATTAAAACACTGTAATTATTTGTAAAAAGGCAGGTTTATTATGTCCGATTTGGAGCGTATGAAGGAGCTGGTAGAGCAGCTTGATGCGGCGGCGAGAGCATATTATCAGGAAAGCAAAGAGCTGATGAGCAATAAGGAATATGATGAGCTTTATGATGAGCTTGCCGCACTTGAAAAAAAGACTGGAACAGTGCTTGCAAAAAGCCCGACTGCACATGCTGGATATGAGGTATTAAGTGCACTTCCAAAAGAAAATCATCCATCACCAATGCTGTCTCTTGATAAGACGAAGGAAGTGTCGCAACTTCAGGAATTTTTAAAAGATCAGACAGGCATACTTTCCTGGAAGCTTGATGGTCTTACTATTGTATTAACATATGAGAATGGTACATTGACAAAGGCTGTGACACGTGGAAATGGAATCACAGGAGAGGTTGTCACACAAAATGCCAGACAGTTTGAAAATCTTCCAGCTAAGATTCCATTTAAGGGACGTCTGGTGCTGCGTGGTGAGGCAGTTATTTCCTATAAGGATTTTGAGCGAATCAACGAGGAAAATCCTGATGCGGATGCAAAGTATAAAAATCCGAGGAACTTGTGTGCAGGTTCTGTGCGCCAGTTAAATAGTCAGGTAACAGCAGGCCGTCATGTTCAGTTTATCGCATTTGCGCTCGTCTCGGCAGAGGATATGACCTTTAATAATTCAAGACGCTGCCAGTTTGAATGGCTTGCTGCGCAGGGGTTTGATGTTGTGACATACCGCATGGTAACTTCGACAGATCTTCCTGATTCTGTGAAGTGGTTTGCAAATCATATTGAATCAAATGAACTGCCATCAGATGGACTAGTTCTTTTGATGGATGATATCGCCTATGGTGAAAGTCTTGGAAACACAGCTAAATTTCCACGAAATGCCATGGCATTTAAGTGGAAGGACGAGACGGCAGAGACTACCCTTAGAGAGATTCACTGGAGTCCATCACGCACGGGACTTATAAATCCTGTTGCCGTGTTTGACCCTGTTGAGTTAGAGGGAACAACAATAACGCGTGCGAGCGTCCATAATGTTTCGATTGTGGAAAGCTTAAAACTTGGAATTGGTGATACAATCACTGTTTACAAGGCAAATATGATCATTCCTCAGATTGCAGAGAATCTGACACAAAGCAGTAACTTAACAATTCCGTCTGTCTGTCCAGTCTGCGGCGGACCAACAAAGCTTGTTACTAATGACGAGGTAACATGTCTGTACTGTGAAAATCCTGCATGTACGGCAAAGCAGACAAAAGCCTTTGAACTTTTTGTGAGCAGAAATGCCATGAATATGGAAGGTTTGTCAGAAGCGACCATTGAAAAGTTTATCGACTCTGGCTTTATTCACAGCTTTGCTGATATTTTCCATTTAAAGGAACATGCAGATGAAATTTGCAAGATGGATGGCTTTGGTGAAAAGTCATGTTCCAATTTGATTGCCTCAATTGATAAGGCAAGAAAGGTTAAGCTTCCAGCATTAATCTATGCACTTGGTATTCCAGGAATTGGTGTGGCAAATGCAAAGGTGCTTGCGCGTGCTTTCCACCAAGATCTTGATAAGCTTAGGGCAGCCACAGCAGAAGAACTCACTGTGGTTGATGGTATTGGCGATGTTATGGCACAGGCTGTCTGCGATTATTTTAACGATTCAGAAAAAATGGAACAGTTAGATTCGCTCCTTAAGGAACTGGAACTTGTTTTGGAAGAAAATAATGAAAAACAGTATCTTGAAAACCTTACATTTGTGATTACTGGATCTGTCCATCATTTTGCAAACAGAAATGAGCTGAAAAACTATATTGAAAAGCATGGCGGCAAGGCGGCAGGGAGTGTATCAGCTAAGACAAGTTATCTTATTAATAACGACAAAGAATCAACTTCTTCCAAAAACAAAAAGGCAAAGGAGCTTGGTGTTTCTATCCTTTCAGAAGAGGATTTTCTTGATCTGTGCAAAAAAATGGAAGCTGGCGAGTAACGTAAAAAATGTATTCAATAAATATGAAAAGAGAATAACTTATGCCAATACGTGTAGATAATGACCTGCCTGCAAGGGAGGTACTCGAGTCTGAAAATATTTTTATGATGGGAGAGGAGCGTGCAGATACGCAGCAGATCCGTCCACTCGAGATAGTAATATTGAATTTGATGCCGCTAAAGCAGGATTATGAGATCCAACTTCTTAGGGCATTGTCAAATACGCCGCTGCAGGTCAATGTTACCTGTATGAATGTGAGCAGTCATGTGTCAAAGCACACATCTGCCAGCCATATCAATAAATTTTATACTACCTTTGAAGCCGTACGAAATATGTACTTTGACGGACTGATCATAACTGGTGCCCCAGTCGAGACAATGGAGTTTGAGGAAGTTTCTTACTGGGAGGAATTAGCGAGCATTATGGAATGGTCAAAGACAAACGTTACGAGCACGTTTCATATTTGCTGGGGAGCACTTGCCGGTCTTTATTATCATTATGGTATTCAAAAGACACCGACAGGAAAGAAGCTTTCAGGTGTGTATAGCCACCGCCTTCTTGACCGCTGTGAGCCTATTGTGCGAAGCTTTGATGATGTGTTTTACGCACCGCATTCGCGTTACTTTGGCGTAAAAAGAGATGATGTGTTAGCAAATGAACATCTTATGCTGCTTGCAGAATCAGATGAGGCAGGCTGCTATCTGATTAAAGACGATCAGGGAAATATTTATCTGCTTGGTCATCCAGAGTATGACCGCATGTCACTCGACGCAGAATATAAGCGTGATCTGGCAAAAGGCATGGATGCAGAGGTTCCGGTTCATTATTATGAGAACGATGATCCATCCACAACTCCGCTTCTTACATGGAGAGGGCATGCTAACACGCTGTATACGAACTGGTTGAATTTTTATGTTTATCAGGCGACGCCATATAAATGGTAATATGTACAAAACACTTGCGTGATTCTGCAAAATGAATTATAATTAATACGATTTTCGCATGTGTATCGGTGTTTTTTACAGAAAAATAAAAAACTATATTCATATACTTGATATTTGACGCAAGATTTGTTATATTTATAACAAGTTCGTTAATGAAATATCAATCTCGCGAAATACGAAAGGAGTTTATAATGGGAAGTAAGATTACTATTATTGGAGCAGGCAGCGTTGGTTCTACAATTGCTCATATTTTATCACTGAAGCCATATGTATCAGAACTCGTCATGATCGATATCCTTAAGGATAAGGCAGACGGTGAGATCATGGATATGGCACAGGGAACTGGTTTTAGAGATCCGATTTCTATGATTTCTGGTGATTACGAGGATGCAGCAGGTTCTGATATTGTGATTGTTACCTCTGGTGTAGCAAGAAAGCCTGGCCAGACCCGTATTGAGTTAGCAAAGACCAATGTTGCAATCATGAAGAGCATTGCACCTCAGGTAGCAAAGCATGCACCGAATGCACTGTGCATCATCGTAGCAAATCCGGTAGATGTACTGACTTATGCATTCTTAAAATATTCAGGTATGAAGGAGAGCCAGGTAATCGGTTCTGGTACACTGCTTGATACAGTACGTCTTACCTACAAGCTTTCTCAGGAGCTTGGAATTGCACAAAGAAGCATCAAGGGCTACGTTTTCGGCGAGCACGGAGATACTTCCTTTATTCCATGGAGCATGGTAACGGTTGAAGGCATCAAGCTTGATGAGTACACAAAGGGTGCAAGAAGACTTGGCATTGATGCAAATGATTTTGATCCAGATGAAGTAATCACCTATGTACGCAAGTCCGGCGGCGAAATCATCAAGAGAAAGGGTGCTACCTTCTATGGTGTAGCAAATTCTGTTGTTGATGTCTGTGAGGCATTGATGGGTGCTCAGGATCTTGTAACTGTTGTATCTTCCATGATGCATGGTGAGTATGGCGTAGATGATGTCTGTACCAGCTGCTTAACTGTAATTGGACCAAACGGTGTAAAGGGCAAGATTGAGGCAACGCTGACAGATGAAGAGGTTGCAAAGTTTAAGGCAAGTGCAGAAGCACTTAAGGCTGTTATTAAGGAAATGGATATTGAGTAATTAAAAAGCAGCAGACAACCTTTGGCGGGGCCTTGTGGGGCGTCGCCAAAGATTTATGTCTGTTTATGTTTTTTTTCTACATTTAGCAGAATTTACAAATTTAAGGAGGACTACTTACTATGGAGTATCGTATTGAAAGAGATTCCATGGGCGAGATGCAGGTTCCGGCAGATCGCTACTGGGCTGCTCAGACTCAGAGAAGTTATCAGAATTTCAAGATTGGTATCGAGAAGATGCCAACTGAAATTGTACATGCATTTGGTATCTTAAAGAAGGGTGCTGCAATTGCAAATTTCAATCTTGGTAAGCTGGATGAGGAAAGAAAGAACGTCATCTGCCAGGCAGCAGACGATGTAATTAGCGGCAAGCTGATGGATCATTTCCCACTTGCTGTATGGCAGACCGGAAGCGGTACACAGTCTAATATGAACAGCAATGAGGTTATCGCAAACCGTGGAAATGAGATTGCAGGAAAGAAGCTTCTTCATCCAAACGATCACATTAACATGTCACAGAGCTCCAATGATACATTCCCGACTGCACTTCATATCGCAGCAGCTATGAGTATCGAGGATAATCTGTTCCCGGCTATGGATAAGCTGACTGAGACCTTAAAGCGTCTTGAGTCTGAGAATGAGGATGTTGTTAAGAGTGGTCGTACTCATCTTCAGGATGCAGTTCCGATTCGTTTCTCTCAGGAGATAAGTGGCTGGAGAAATATGCTTGAGAAGACAAAGAAGATGTTAGAGGCATCTCTTCCAGGCTTAAAGGAGCTGGCACTTGGCGGTACTGCTGTTGGTACTGGACTGAATGCACCAAAGAACTTTGGACCAGAAGTTGCAAAGGTAATCAGCGAGCTGACAGGAAAAGAGTTTGTTACAGCTGAGAACAAGTTCCATGCACTTACAGCAAAGGATGATATTACATTTGCACACGGCGCATTAAAGGCACTTGCTGCTGATCTTATGAAGATCGCAAATGATGTTCGTTGGCTTGCAAGCGGTCCAAGATGTGGTCTTGGCGAAATTTCAATTCCGGAGAATGAGCCGGGAAGTTCTATTATGCCAGGTAAGGTAAATCCGACTCAGTGCGAGGCAATGACTATGGTTGCTGTTCAGGTAATGGGCAACGATGCTGCTATCGGATTCGCTGCAAGCCAGGGTAATTTCGAGCTGAATGTATTCATGCCGGTTATCGCATACAATTTCCTGCAGTCTGTAAGACTTCTGTCTGATGTCATCGTTTCCTTCAATGACAACTGTGCAGTTGGAATTAAGGCAAACAGAGAGAAGATGAAGCACAACCTGCACAACTCTTTAATGCTTGTAACTGCTTTGAATCCATACATCGGATACGACAACGCAGCAAAGACCTCTAAGAAGGCATACAAGGAGAATATTTCCTTGAAGGAAGCCTGTGTACAGTTAGGATTTTTGACAGCAGAGAAGTTTGATGAGGTATTCCATCCGGAAGAGATGGCATAAGCCGCAGGTAACGCCGCAGCTGTCTTGGCTGCGGCACAAAAACATAGCCACTATGTGGCAGAATGGAAGGAACTATGAAGTATAGCTACTACCCAGGGTGTACCCTGAAGACAAAGGCAAAAGAGCTCAATGACTATGCCATTGCTTCTGCAAAGGCACTGGGCATTGAGATGGAGGAGATTGAGGATTGGCAGTGCTGCGGCGGCGTATATTCTACCGCTACAGATGAGATTGCTAATAAGCTTTCTTCCGTCAGAGCTCTAGCTCAGGCAAGAGATAAGGGACAGGATCTTCTGACTCTGTGCTCCGCTTGCCATAATGTAATTAAGCGTGTCAATAATGACATGAGAAACAACGAGGATTTCCGTACAAGAGCTAACAATTACATGGCACCTGATATGGAATACAATGGTGAGGCCAATGTAATTCATTACCTCGAGATGCTGCGCGATGTAGTAGGCTTTGACAACTTAAAGAAGGCAGTTGTAAATCCGTTAAAGGGAAAGAAAATTGCTGCTTATTATGGCTGTCTGTTACTTCGTCCAGGCAAAGTGATGGAGTTTGATGATCCAGAGAATCCAAAGATCATGGAAGATTTCATTAAGGCTATTGGTGCAACTCCAGTTATCTTCTCACAGCGCAATGAGTGCTGCGGCGGATACATGACCTTAAACGATAAGGAACTGGCACAAAAGAGAAGCAATGCGGTTGTAGCATCTGCTTTAGAGCAGCAGGCAGACTGCATGATCACAGCCTGTCCTCTTTGCCGTTACAACCTCGTAGCCAATGCAACTGAAAACCAGATTCCAGTTTACTATTTCACTGAGCTGTTAGCAGAGGCGCTTGGCGTAAAAGAGGAGGTGCAGGCATGAATATCAATAAAGAAATGATTACTGATATCAGTGGTGTGAACCCGCGCAAGTGTATGAAGTGCGGAAAATGTTCTGCAACCTGTCCGGCATTTGATGCAATGGATTATCATCCACATCAGTTTGTTGATATGGTAGAAAACGGAAGAATCGAGGCACTGATGCAGTCTAAGTCCATTTGGAACTGCTTAAGCTGCATGGCATGTGTACAGAGATGTCCAAGAAGCGTTGAACCTGGAAAATTAGTAGAAGCAATTCGTCTGGCTGTCATTCGTCAGCAGGGCATGAATCATTTAAGCGAGGAAGCAATTCCAGAGCTGCTTGATCCAGAGCTTCCGCAGCAGGCAATTGTCAGCGCATTCCGCAAGTATAAGAGATAAAGAAAGGCTGGTTTACATATGCAGAAAATAGGAGTATTTGTATGTTGGTGCGGAAGCAATATCGCAGCAACTGTCGATGTTGCGGCTGTGGTTGAAGCCTTAAAGGTTCAGCCGGGCGTAGTATACGCAACCGACTATCAGTATATGTGTTCTGCCAGCGGACAGAACATCATTAAGGATGCCATCAAGGAATACGGACTGACCGGCGTAGTAATCTGTTCCTGTTCTCCTCGTATGCATGAGGCAACCTTCCGCAAGACCGTACAGGCAGCGGGATTAAATCCATACATGCTTGAGATTGCAAACATTCGTGAGCAGTGTTCATGGATTCATAAGGATATCAAGGAAGCAACTGAGAAGGCAATCATTTTAGGCCGTTCCGCAATCGCAAAAGTTCAGTTAAATGCACCTCTTACCTCTCAGACAAGCCCAGTTGTAAAGCGTGCGCTTGTAATCGGAGGCGGTATCGCTGGTATCCAGACTGCACTGGATATTGCAGATGCTGGTTTTGAGGTTGATATCGTAGAGAAGAAGCCAACAATCGGTGGTAAGATGTCTCAGCTTGATAAGACATTCCCAACACTTGACTGTGCGGCATGTATTTTGACACCAAAGATGGTAGATGCAGGTGCAAACGATAAGATTCATCTGTATACCTACTGTGAGGTAGATAAGGTTTCAGGTTTCGTAGGAAACTTCAGTGTAACCATCAAGCAGAAGCCACGTTACGTTGATCCGGTAAAATGTACAGGATGTGGTGCTTGTACCGAGAAATGTCCGTCTAAGAAGACACCAAACGAGTTTAACATGGGTCTGGACAACAGACCGGCAATCTACATCCCATTTGCACAGGCAGTTCCGAAGTTAGCAGTTATCGATCGCGATGCATGTATTCACTTCAAGACTGGCAAGTGCGGACTTTGTGTGAGAACTTGTGGTGCAGGAGCGATCAATTATGATCAGAAGGAAGAGTTTATCACCAAGGAGTACGGTGCAATTGTAGTTGCAACAGGTTACAATCAGATTAAGCCTGTTAAGTTTGATGAGTATCTGTATTCACAGAGCAAGGATGTTGTTACTTCCTTAGAGTTTGAGCGTATCATGAACGCAGCAGGCCCGACAAAGGGACAGCTTGTATGTCCGTCTGATGGAAGACATCCAAAGAAGATCGTATTTGTACAGTGTGTAGGCTCTAGAGGAGATTCCTGCAGAGACAAGTCTTACTGTTCAAAGATCTGCTGTATGTACACAGCAAAGCATGCAATGCTTGTAAAAGATCATCATCCGGATATCGACGTTACTGTATTTTATATTGATGTTCGTACACCAGGTAAGAACTTTGATGAGTTCTATCGTCGTGCTGTAGAGCAGTATGGTGTACATTATATTAAGGGTATGGTCGGAAAGGTAGAGCAGGGTCAGGGCTGCCTTAAGGTTCAGGCTTCTGATCTGTTAAACAACGAGCAGATCCATATGGATGCAGATATGGTTGTTCTTGCATCTGCAATTGAGCCAGATGAGAGCGCAAGAAATCTTGCAACGATGCTGACTGCAAGTATGGATACAAACGACTTCTTTACAGAGGCTCATGCAAAGCTTCGTCCTGTAGAGAGCCCGACAGCTGGTATCTTCTTATCAGGTGTTTGCCAGGGACCAAAGGATATTCCGGAGACTGTTGCACAGGCAAGTGCTGCTGCAGCAAAGGTAATCGGCCTTCTTGCAAAGGATTCCCTGCTTTGCAACGCATGTGTAGCTCATTCTGATGAGACATTGTGTAACGGATGTTCACAGTGTGCAAATGTCTGCGCATATGGTGCTATCACCTATGAAGAGAGACTTGTTATGGACAAGGGTGTTCGTGAGACAAGAAGAGTTGCAGTTGTTAATGAAGCAATCTGCCAGGGCTGCGGTGCTTGTACGGTTACATGTCCGTCCGGCGCTATGGACCTGAAGGGCTTTGCAAATAATCAGATTATGGCGGAGGTAGACGCAATATGCAAGTAAATGAGACAAATGAAAACAAAGAGTTTACTCCTCTGATCGTGGCATTCTGCTGTAACTGGTGTTCCTATGCGGGAGCAGACTTAGCTGGAAGCAGCCGTCTGAATTATCCGGCAAATGTCAAGATTATTCGTGTACCATGCTCCTGCCGTGTAAATCCGCTGTTCATTTTGCGTGCGTTTGAGAGAGGTGCTGATGGTGTTATCCTGTGTGGATGTCATCCGGGCGACTGCCATTACACAACTGGTAACTATTACGCAAGAAGAAGAATGACACTTCTGTTCTCTATGCTTGATTATCTGGGCATTGAGAAGGAGAGAGCAAGAGTGGAGTGGGTTTCTGCAGCAGAGGGTGCAAGATTTGCATCTGTTATGAATGATTTTGTGGACACCATTACAAAGCTTGGTGAAAACAGAAAGTTGAGGGATCTGCGATGCGAGAAATAAAAGAATTACTGGTGTCAAAAATCAATGAGCTTATTGATAACGGCACTGTAGACCGCGTGATCGGCTGGAAGGCCGGTGAATTCTGCTACGACGTATCTCCGGCTATCTTCACAAAGGAGAATCTGGACGAACTCGTTTATAATAGCTTCTGCGGCGCAAACCAGAGTAAATTTTTAGTAGGCGCTGCAACAATGGATGTGCCGTTCCGTGCACCGAATGCACCGGAGCCGCCGCAGCCAAAGAAGATCCTTGCACTGCTTAAGCCGTGTGACTGCTACAGCTACAATCAGCTGCAGACAGAGCACAGACTGGACGCAGAGAAGGTTTATGCACTGGGAATCCCATGTACCGGAATGATCGATGTTAATAAGATCAAGGCAAAGGGAATCACAGGTATCCTTGGCATCGAGGAAGAGGGCGATACCATTAAGGTAAAGACTCTTTACGGTGATGAGGAGTGCAAGAAGAGTGAAGTGCTGTTAGAGCGCTGTATGGTATGCAAGGGCAAAAATCATGTAGCCGGCGATGAACTTTTAATTCCGGATGAGGAAGCACCAGAAGTTCCAGTAAGTGCAGATCGTATGGCTGAGGTTGCAAAGCTTGAGGCAATGACAGAGCAGGAGCGTTTTGATTTCTGGAGAAGCCAGCTGTCAAAGTGTATCCGCTGCAATGCATGTCGTAATGCATGTCCAGCATGTACATGCCGTACCTGCGTATTCGATAACCCGAAGTCCGGCGTTGCTGCCAAGGTAAACAATACTGATTTCGAGGAGAATATGTTCCACATTATTCGTGCATTCCATGTAGCTGGTCGTTGTACCGACTGTGGTGAGTGCAGCAGAGTATGTCCGCAGAACATTCCTCTTCATCTGTTAAACCGTAAGTTCATCAAGGATATTGATACATTCTACGGTGATTTCCAGGCAGGAACTGAGGTTTGCGTAAGAGGGCCGTTGATTTCTTATACTAAGGAAGACTGTGAGCCGAGTATCGTTATGGAGAGGGGGAATTAATCATGTTAAAGATTGCTATGAGTGAGATTTCCCGCCTGTTTGATGCGATTCAGGCTGTGGATGAACTGTATTTGCCGGTAGAGAAGGGCAATGAGGTAGAATTTGGTCCTTATTCTGCAGATGCAAAGGTGCGTCTTGATGCACTTCAGACTGTAAAGTCTGCAAAGGATATGTTCTTCCCGTTCCAGGAAGATCTGATGAAATTCCATATGGACGGAAAGAAGATTTCTGTAGAGGCAGCTGCAAAGAAGGATAAGGATTTTGTTGTATTTGGTGTCAGAGCATGTGATGCAAGAAGCTTTTCAATTTTGGATAAGGTTTTCCTTGCTGATCCGGTTGATACTTATTATCAGGCAAGAAGAGAGCACGGCATTGTCGTATCTATGGCATGTCACAGACCAGAGGAAACTTGTTTTTGCAGTACCTTTGGAATTGATGCAACTAAGCCAGAGGGTGATGTTGTAACATGGATCGCAGAGGATACCCTTTACTGGGAAGCACAGACAGAGAAGGGCGAGGGCTTAACTAAAAAGGTTGAGGCTGTTTTAGCAGAGAGCGATTCTAAGGCAGTAGAGGCACAACAGGCTGCTGTAAAGGAAATCTTAAAGAAGCTGCCTCTTGCTGATCTTGATCTGTCCTATTTCACTTCTCATCCAGAGTTAGAGATCTTCAAGAGAGAAGAGTGGAAGGAACTGTCAAGCCACTGCTTAGGCTGCGGAACATGTACATTTGTATGTCCGACATGTCAGTGCTACGATGTGCGTGACTATGATACAGGACATGGTATTGAGCGTTACCGCTGCTGGGATTCCTGTATGTACCGTGATTTCACAATGATGGCTCACGGAACAAACCGTAAGAGTCAGGTAGAGCGTTTCCGTCAGAGATTCATGCACAAGCTGGTTTATAATCCGCTTAGAAATGATGGCGAGTTCTCCTGCGTAGGCTGCGGCCGCTGCTTAAAGAAGTGCCCGAATTCCCTGAATATCGTTAAGGTAGCAAAAACATTGGGAGGTACACAGGCATGAGTGAGAGAAGAGAAGAATTAATTCCTGCTCTTGGCGTTGTTACTGAGATCCGTAAGGATACACCGGATGTAAAGACATTCCGTGTTGTAACGCCAGACGGCAAGAAAGCATTTGAACATAAGCCTGGCCAGTGTGCCATGCTTTCCGTTCCAGGTGTAGGAGAGGGTATGTTTTCCATTACCTCTTCTCCGACACAGGAAGAATATATGGAGTTTTCCATTAAGAAGTGCGGATGTTTGACTAGCTGGCTTCATGCAATTGAACCAGGTCAGATGATCACAATCCGTGGACCATATGGAAATGGATTCCCGGTAGATACCGAGTTAAAGGGTAAGAATTTGCTGTTTATCGCAGGTGGTATCGGACTGGCTCCGCTTCATTCTGTAATCAACTATTGCCGTCACTATCGTGATCAGTACGGTGATATTGATATTATTTACGGTTCCCGTTCTATGGATGATCTTGTAGACATCAAGGAAATTCAGGACGAGTGGTGCAACGAGGAAGGAATTAACGTTCATCTGACTATCGACCGCCCGCAGGAGGGTTGGGATGGCCATGTTGGATTTGTTCCAAGCTACGTAAATGAGCTGAATCTTTCCTTAGACAAGACAATCCTGATCTGTGGACCGCCGATCATGATCAAGTTTACTCTGCAGAATCTGCAGGCACTGGGCTTCTCAAAGAGCCAGGTATATACAACCATGGAGCTTCGCATGAAGTGCGGTATCGGAAAGTGCGGCCGCTGCAATATCGGTTCCAAGTATGTCTGCAAGGACGGTCCGGTATTCCGCTTCGACCAGCTGGATGAGCTGCCAGACGAGTATTAATCGCGAAGACAATGAGCCGTGCGCAGTCGAAGAAAAGTGAATGCATCATGTTTACATGAATGCAGACACTTTTCTGAGACTGCATAGGGCGAAGCCCGCGTGCGAGCGTGCGCGAAGCGCATGCGAGAGAGCACGGCGAAAAAAAGATTTGAATATGGAGGAAATATAATAATGGACGAAATGATTACAGTTTATTTATATGGTAAGAAATATACTGTTCCCTCCAGCCTGACAATTATGGAAGCTTTTGAGTATTCCGGTTATCAGCTGGTTCGTGGCTGCGGCTGCCGTAACGGTTTCTGTGGTGCTTGTGCTACTATTTACCGTATTAAGGGTGAGACAACTCTTCATGGCTGCCTGGCATGTTCCACAAAGGTTGAGGACAACATGTGTGTAGCATCTCTGCCGTTCTTCCCGTTAGAGAAGGAAATCTATAATATTGAGGAGATCCGTCCAACTCAGGAGATCATGATGCAGCTGTATCCGGAGATCTATTCCTGTATCGGATGTAATGCCTGTACAAAGGCTTGTACACAGCAGTTAAACACCATGCAGTACATTGCATATGCACAGCGCGGTGAGTACGAGAAGTGTGCAGAGGAGTCCTTTGACTGTGTAATGTGTGGTGTCTGCTCATCCAGATGTCCGGCTGGAATTTCTCATCCGCAGGTTGCATTACTTGCAAGAAGATTGACCGGTAAGTACTTAAAGCCAGAAGCAAAGCACCTGACAAAGCGTGTTGAGGAGATTGCAGAAGGAGATTTCGATGAGGCGATGAAGGAAATCATGAGCAAGTCTGTAGACGAGCTGAAGGATATGTACAACAATCGTGTAATCGAAAAATAAAGGAGGACGAATAAGATGAGCTTTCCATATACAGAGGAAATGATGGAGTCTGTCAAGAAAGTTGAAGCCACCAGAGCAGCCCGTATGGCAGCAGAGCCGAGACGTATGACAGCAGAAGAAAAGGATGCACTGCTTGAGCAGTATCATCCAGATTATAATCTTTCTAGCTTTGCAGAGATTATAGTAGGACCGAACAAAGGCGAGAAGGCTCCGAAGGAGTTAGTAGAGCTTTTACAGGCAAAGAGCCGTGTTCAGGGAATGACCTTAGATCTGGCTCATCCGGATTATGACGTTGACGTTCTTGTTATCGGCGGCGGCGGTTCCGGTGCATCTGCAGCAATTGAGGCACACGAGGCAGGCGCAAACGTAATGATCGTTACCAAGCTTCGTATCGGTGATGCCAACACCATGATGGCAGAGGGTGGTATCCAGGCAGCAGATAAGGAAAATGATTCTCCAGCACAGCATTACTTAGATGTAATGGGCGGCGGACATTTCGCAAACGTTCCAGAGCTTGTTGAGAAGCTTGTTATGGACGGACCAGAGTGTATCAAGTGGTTAAATGACCTTGGCGTTCTGTTTGATAAGGATAAGGACGGCAACATGATTACCACACACGGCGGCGGAACTTCCAGAAAGAGAATGCATGCAGCAGCAGACTACTCTGGTGCTGAGATCATGAGAGTTCTTCGTGATGAGGTTCAGAACCGTAAGATCCCGGTTGTTGATTTCACATCTGCAATCGAAATCATCAAGGATACTGAAGGTAAGGCAGCAGGTGCTGTTTTACAGAACATGGAGACAGGTGAGATCTTAATCGCACGTGCAAAGTGCGTTATCATCGCAACTGGTGGTGCAGGAAGACTTCATTATCAGGGATTCCCGACATCCAATCACTACGGTGCAACTGCAGACGGTCTGGTACTTGCTTATCGTGCAGGTGCAAGACTTCTGTATCAGGATACATTACAGTATCATCCAACTGGTGTTGCATTCCCATCTCAGATCTATGGTGCGCTTGTAACAGAGAAGGTTCGTTCTATGGGTGCACAGTTCGTTAATGTAAACGGTGAAGCATTTATGCATCCGCTGGAAACAAGAGACGTTGCAGCATCTGGCGTAATTCGTGAGGTAGCAAGAGGAAACGGAATCCACACACCGCTTCGCGATGGTATCTGGCTGGATAGCCCGATGATCGATGCAATCCACGGAGAAGGAACACTGGAGAAGAGACTTCCAGGTATGCTTCGTATGTACTTAAGATATGACATCGATATGAGAAAGGTGCCGATCGTAATTTACCCAACACTGCATTACCAGAATGGTGGTGTTCGTGTCAGCGTAAACGGTATGTCTGATGTTGAGAATCTGTATGTTGCAGGTGAGGCAGCAGGTGGTGTTCATGGAAGAAACCGTCTGATGGGTAACTCACTTCTGGATGTTATTGTATTCGGTCGTAACGCAGGTCAGGAAGCAGGTAAGCAGTTTAAGAACGTTACACTGTCTGATCTGACACTGGAGCATGTTGACAGCTTCGAGAAGGAGTGTGAGGCAGCAGGCATTCATACCGATGAGGTATCTCCGAAGATCTTACCAGATTACAGAAGAAAAAAGTAATTCAATAAAATAAAAGCAAAAAAGCCGGGGAGACCCTCCGGCTTTTTTGAGCACAATGAAAAAAATATCAAATAGTAATAAAAATGGGGGAAGGCTATGGGATATATAAACAGTGTCCTCTCAAATCCGGCATTTCAAGTTTTTTTAATTGCAATGATCGGATATATCATAGGACGTATTAAAATTAAAGGAATTGAGGTAGGAGATGCCGGCATTCTGATTGTATCACTGATTGCCGGACACTTTGGAGTAACCTGTCCGTCATTTGCAAAGAGCATCGGTATCGTATTGTTTGTAGCATCGGTTGGTTTGATTGCTGGACCAAAGTTTTTTCATAATTTCAAGCACAACTTCAAGTCTTACGTTATACTTGGCTTTTGCATTATTATTGCCGGCGGACTTTGTACAGCAGCTATCTGTCTGATTGGAAATGTAAATGGTGCTCTGGCAGCCGGACTGCTTTCAGGTGCCCTGACAAGTACACCAGGATTTGCAGCAGCACAGGAGGCAGCTGGCAGCGCAAAAGATATTGTATCAGTAGGCTATGGAATTGCCTACCCGTTTGGTGTTATTGGAGTCGTATTATTTGTGCAGCTGATGCCAAAAATCTTAAAGGTTGATATGGCAAAGGAGCGCGCAAAGCTTGCAGAGGATGCAGGAAATGCACCAAAGAGTTTCAAGACAAAGGGCTTAATCGCTGTTGATTCACTTGGCATGATGCCGCTTTGCCTGACAATCGTTCTCGGCTTAATCATTGGTCTTATAAAGATTCCGCTTCCAGGTGGTGCTTTCTTTTCACTTGGAACATCTGGCGGTCCGTTAATTGCCGGTCTGTTAGTTGGTCATATTGTGCACATTGGACCGATTGATCTAAAGCCGAAAAAGAGCGTCATGGAATGTATGCGTGAATTTGGTCTGATTCTTTTCCTGATAGGAGCAGGCTGCGAGGGCGGAGCTGGTTTTGTTGAGACATTAGTCGAGCAGGGACCGATCCTTTTTGTGTATGGTGTGATCATGACACTTGTTCCGATGGTTGTAGGCTATGTATTTGCAAAGAAGGTATTAAAGCTTCCGATCCTCAACAACATGGGTGCTTTGTGCGGTGGTATGACAAGTACACCAGCACTTGGCTCACTGATTCAGGTAGCAGGAACGGATGATGTGGCATCTGCCTATGCATCAACCTACCCAATTGCACTTGTAACAGTTGTTCTTGTGGAGCAGATGATAGTGTTGTTGTTCTAAAAAAATGCCAGGCATGTTTTTTCATGCCTGGCAAAATTGTTTTTAAATGGAGTTATCAGGAATCAAATATTTCTCTAACAATGTAAATGGCATACTGCCCATTTTAAGATAAGCAGCATACATATTTTTGTCAGATGAATATCCGTCAGCCATCTGTTCAAAAAGATCTTCAGTTTTATAGTAGCCAACGCTGTATGGCAGATAGACGCCAGGATCGTTAGCGCAGGTATCTATAAAATTCTGGCAAGTGTTTTTATCTAATTCGCCATAATAGGTTGTTAAAAAATTAGAGGTTTCTTCTATGCCCCATCCCTCGTAATTGACGCCAATGTCAACAACGGAGAGTGCAGCCATTCCAAGGATCATGTTAGTAAAGTAGGCATCAGCAGTTGCTTCGTCAAGTCCAGCCCATTCAAGAGAAAGCTTTTCAACGTAATAAGCCCATCCCTCTGAGGTACCAAGAGAACCAATGAGAGTCTCAATATTGTATTCAAAAGAATTTTGCATAAAATACTGGTGCTGATAAAGATGACCAGGATAGCCCTCATGTGCCATTGTAGTCCAAAGAACCATCGAATCATCGCCAACTTCGCTAGGGTTAATTCGGATAATGTTTCGACTTTCGTTATCAAGCGGGCTTGACAGATAGTAGGCCAGATTGTTCGGAACCTGAAGTGCTTCTGGAAGGTAGCTTAGTGTATATGTGGTATCACCGATATCCGGCATACATTCGGCTGCCTTTTGATTTAATGTCTGAAGAATAGCATCAGCGTCTGTTTTTGGTGCTGTCAGGGAATCAAGATCATTTAACAAATTAGGATTGTAGGAGTAAGACTGCGACAGGTTCATAAGCCCCTGTGTCAGCTTATCTGTCAGATAATCCTTAAGCTCAAGCGGTGTCATATCAGTTCCTGTATTGTCCCTTACTAAAAGTTCATAATATTCCTTACCCTGATCATAAAAAGCAAGACCTTTGCTCTCATCGGCAGAGGCTTTTTTATTTTCTAATGTTTCATAGAAAGAAGAAAAGGCAGGAAGAACTTCATCGGTCAACACTGTCTCTACCTGTTTTGTATAGTTATTAACTACATCATCAGATAATCCGGTTTCACTCACATTTGACTCAAACGCCTCAAGGTAGGGATGATTTTCTAATGTTGTCATCGCATCCTTATTTTCCAGTGCCTGCTCAAAGGCATAGAGGCTAGGCACATAGCCAATGCTTTCCTGATGTTCAATTTCCTTCACAACGTCATTTAAAAAACGTGGGATGTCTTTTAATACATCAAGATAGTTTATAATATCCTGTTCAGACAAAAGATAATATTCAGTAATAGTTGTGTTTAAAGTGGATAAAATGCCGCTCATAGGTCCTAAGGTACTTGTATAGTCAGGAAGAGTGCAATATTCCAGATTAATGTCAATATAGTGCTTCATTAGCTGGTATACCTGCTTTTGCTTTGCTGTCAGTGAACTGTATTCTACTGCTGAGAGATTCTCTTTTGCACGATTTAATATTTCAGCAGTCTCGGTGAAAGTTTCACTAAAGGAGCCAAGTGGTGGATTATCAGACGGTTTATAATCCTCTGGAAAAGAAAAGGAATAGTGCAGATTAATAGGCGAAGAATCCATGATATCCCAAAAGAAAGTGTTGGCAGCATTGTCAAAAGCATCCTCTGTATTAGACGCGGCGTGTACTTTAACAGTGGTTGTTAGTGCCAGAGAGGGAATCAAAGCAGTACTTAAAAGAAATCGTTTTGCATGTAATTTTAAAAAAAACATAAAATCTCCTTTCATCATAAAAATAGTGTTTCAAATATAGAGAAAAATATGCTATGATACAGAGAGTGCTTTTAATGGCACAATCAGCATCATAATGATAAAGTTTTGCTGTTAAAAAGCTAACTATAATCATACCATGCATGGGCAACCAGACGCAAGCAAAAAAGGCAGGAAATGAAATTCATGGAGAAAAAGAATCAGAATACAAATAAAAAAATAATACAGACATCAAACAAACAGGTACATCAAATGCGAGATACCAGAACAAAAAACGCTTCACAGAAGCGCTCAAAAAAACATCGAAAAAAGCAGGTATTTGGCAGACAATCCATTTTTGCAGGCGGCTTTTGCATTGTGGCTGCGCTTGCAATAGTGATTGGAATTTTTGTTTCAAATAAAACAAAAACACCGTATGAAAAGCAAGTGATTACGCTGTATGAAAAGGAAAATGAATCACTCGCAGAGCAGCAGACAAATCCTGAGGCAGGTATGGACGAGGGAATTTCTTCAGGCTTAAAACAGGTAAGAGATTATGGTGTGAAGCTGCCGGAGAGCTTTCAGAATCCGCCAATTTTTGAGAGTACATTTACTAGCACAGGAGATACTGTTCTTGATACAGCGAATCGTTATGCTGCAATGTATGATTATGATAAGGCAATTGAGACGATTCAGGCAGTGAGCGGCTATGAGAGTAATGCAGAGTATACAAAGGCTCTTGAGGAATATGATCTTGAAAAGTCCCGTCTATTCCAGTGGAATGACAACTACACAATTACACATATTTTCTTCCATACTTTGATTGTAGATCCTGAAAAGACATTTGATGTTTCACTTAGCAGCAAGGCGCAGGTGATTGCATATAACGAAGCTATGACCACAATTGATGAGTTTGTAAAAATAATTCAGAAAATGTACGATGACGGATATGTGCTTGTAGGTCTTCATGATGTGGCGGAAATGGTAACTCAGCCAGATGGAACACAGATCATGCAGATGAAGCCGATCTATCTCCCAGCAGGAAAAACACCATTTGTGCTGTCACAGGATGATGTCTGCTACTATGAGTATATGACAGGGCAGGGCTTTGCAGATCGCTTTGTGCTTGATGAAAATGGAAAGATTACAAATGAATATACGCTTGATGACGGCACTGTAATACGCGGCTCCTTCGATGTGCTTACCATTTTAGAGGATTTTATCGAGGCACATCCAGATTTTTCGTACCGCGGTGCGCGTGGAACAATTGCAGTCACTGGCTATAATGGTATATTTGGTTATCGTACCTCTGACTATTGGTACAATTGGAACTGCGAATATTTTGATCAGCAGAATGCAGAGGAACGACAGCGTATGTACTACAATAATGAAAACATTGAGGCAGATAAGGCATCGGCCAAAGAGATTGCCGCCGCAATGAAAGAGCTTGGATGGACAATTGCCAGTCATAGCTGGGGTCATATTTACATTGGAAGCAGCAGTTATGGCCGCGTCTGCTGGGATAGTGACATGTGGGAGAGAGAGGTAGCACCGCTTGTTGGAGGAACAGATATTATCATTTTTGCATTTGGTGAAGATCTAGACGGCTGGCAGGGCTATGCAGCTGACAATGAGAAGTTCTTGTATTTGAAACAAAAAGGCTTTGACTACTATTGTAATGTAGATGCATCAAGTGAACATTGGATTCAGATTGGCGCGAATAAAGATTATTTCCGTCAGGCAAGACGAAATCTGGACGGAACTCGTATGTGGGAGGCAGTCATGAGCTATACTGACAGCAGCTATCATAACCGTTTATCAGATTTGTTTGATGCAAGAGACATCTTTGATCCAGCAAGACCAACACCTGTAGAGTAATGAATATTGTGTGTAAATATACATATTTGCGGAATAAAAACTGTGAAAAAAAGGGGAGCAGAGCTCTCCTTTTTCTTTTGTCTGAATGTGTTTGCTCGAAAGAAAAACAGGAATTTCAAAGGTTTTCCAGAATAAATTTAAAAAATATGTATGAAAAGCATCATATTCTTTTGAATATCTGCGAATTTTTTTACATAATTCATATTGAAAAAAATTAAAATGTGTAATACAATAATACTCACGAGCGCTGCATAGGCAAAGCAAAATGCATGCAGTGAACGGAATACGCATACGAGTTTGCATGAAAACTGTATAACGGTGAAGAGCAAAACTGTATAGACTGAGGAGGCTGCATATTATGAAAGCATATAAGGATATGACCAGAGAAGAGCTTTTTGCTGAGAAGGAAAAGCTTGAAGCGATGTATCAGGATTACAAGGGACAGAATTTAGCACTTAACATGTCCAGAGGTAAGCCGTCAGCATCACAGCTTGATCTGTCCAAGGGAATGATGGACGTGCTTAGGTCTGATTCGAATCTGACATGTGAGGATGGTACCGATTGCCGTAACTACGGTGTCCTCGATGGAATCCCAGAGGCAAAGCGTCTGTTAGGTGGCATGATAGGTGCAAAGCCAGAGCAGGTAATTGTATATGGCAACTCCAGTCTGAATGTTATGTATGATTCTGTTGCTAGATGTATGTATGAGGGTGTCTTAGGAGGAAAGCCGTGGGCACTTCAGGGTAAGGTTAAGTTCTTATGTCCAGTTCCAGGCTATGATCGTCATTTTGGTATTACTGAGCATTTTGGCGTAGAGATGATCAATGTGCCGATGACACCAGACGGACCAGATATGGATATGGTTGAAAAGCTTGTTTCTGAGGATCCACTGGTAAAGGGTATCTGGTGTGTTCCGAAGTATACAAACCCACAGGGCTATGTATACTCAGATGAGACAGTACGCCGCTTCGCAAACTTAAAGCCGGCAGCAGAAGATTTCCGTATTTTCTGGGACAATGCATATTGTATCCATCACCTGTATAACGGTGAGCCTGCACAGATCTTAAACATTCTTGAAGAGTGTGAGAAGGCAGGAAACCCGGATATGGTATATGAGTTCGTATCCACCTCTAAGGTTGTATTCCCAGGTTCTGGTATGGCAGCACTCGCAGCCTCCACTGCAAATGTAGCTTCCATCAAAAAGCAGATGGCAGTTCAGACCATCGGCCATGACAAGGTAAATCAGCTGCGCCATGTTCGTTTCTTCGGCGATAACAAGGGAATGGAAGCACATATGAAGAAACATGCAGATCTGATTCGTCCAAAGTTTGAAGCACTGATTTCCATCATGGAAGAAGATCTTGGCGGACTGGATATCGCAGAGTGGACCAACCCTAAGGGCGGCTACTTTATTGGATTTGATTCAATGCCAGGCTGCGCAAAGGAAATCGTAGCAAAGATGAAAGAGGCAGGCGTTATCCTGACAGGAGCAGGAGCAACCTTCCCATATCATGTTGATCCGCAGGACAGAAATATTCGTCTGGCACCGACCTTCCCGACCATTGATGAGTTAAAGCTTGCATCAAGAGTATTTACAGTATGCGTAAGACTTGTATCAGCAGAGAAGTTGCTGGCAGAAAAGGCGTAATAAAAGGCAGCCCGATTTTGGGCTGCTTTTTTGTTGCAAAGAGATTGCAAGTGTGCTATTCTGACAGTAGAAAGCAGGTTTACGAGAAATTGGTGGAAGAAGATAAAACATTTGAAGAAGCATATGAGAGATTAAAAAAAGCCAGCAGTGATGAGAAACTGATGGCAATGTATCGAAGTCGTGAGAAAGCAATACGAGATTGGAATGACTATGGAAGAGTTTCAAAAGAAAATGCAGGAAGAAAACGTGGATAAAAATTAAGTAGAAACAGATAGGAAATTGCTTCAAGAGGTAAAAGGTGTGCTTCTTGGAGCGATTTTTTTATGAGGAAAATGATTTCTTGAGCGCTGATAAATATAAATGGACAATGGCTGTCATGCATTTGACAGACAAATTTAGAAAACGTAAATATGTCGATTGACAGCTTGAATTGTGGAGATTATACTGGAAATGGTGAAATTAAAGGCGCTTTTTGATAAAAAATACAAAATTTATAAAAGGGAGTGTGTGATATGAAACTAGGAAGCGGAAGAATCTGTAGTGTATGTGGAACGGTAAATAATGAGAATGCTAAATTTTGCTTTGAATGTGGAAATAAATTTGAAGAGCAGAAAGTATGTAAAAAATGTGGAAGAGCATATGAAGAAGGAATGAAATTCTGCCCACAGTGTGGAACATCGTTGATGAATCAAAATGTTATTAATGAGAATACCATGATAGGAAGCGAATTAATGGCAGATCCGATTGATTTGGAAGATGAAGAATTAGATGAAGAAAATATTACAGCTTTTGGAAGTTCGATAAAGCGAAGTGAAATTAATATTATAACAATTTCAGATAGAATGTATGAAGTACCAGATGATGCATGGGATGTGTCTAGTAATAAAGATAGAAGTGTAATGGCATATATACGGAATAGAGATGATTTAACAGAATTAGTTATTGCAGGTAGAAATGGAGTGCGTGCAAATAAGAATTGTTCATGCTTATTTGCAGGATACCAAAATATAAAACAGATCAATTTTAGTGGTAAATTTGATACGAGTCAAGTGACAGATATGAGTTTTATGTTTTTGAGTGAAGATTATTCTGAGCTAACAAAGCTAGATGTTAGTGGTTTTAATACAAGTCGAGTGACGAATATGAAGTATATGTTTTCGGGTTGTGAGCAAATAACCGAGTTGGATGTCAGTGGATTCGATACAAGTCAAGTGGTAGATATAAGTCACATGTTCGCTGGATGTTCTAAATTGACAAAACTTGATATTAGTAGGTTTGATACAAGTCAAGTGAAAAATATGAGTTCTATGTTTTCGGGTTGTGGGCAACTAACAGAATTAGATGTTAGCGGATTTGACACAAGTCAAGTGACAGATATGAGTTCTATGTTTTCGTATTGTAAGCAAATAACCGAGTTAGATGTCAGTGGATTTGATACAAGTCAAGTGACGGATATGAGTGGTATGTTTTTTTATTGTGGTCAACTAACGGAATTAGATGTCAGAGGATTTAATACAAGCCAAGTGACGGGTATGAATGGTATGTTTTCAGATTGTGGTCAACTAACGGAATTAGACATTAGAGAATTTGATACAAGTAAAGTAGAGAGTATGAATTCTATGTTTGAAGGTTGTGCTCAAATAACCGAGTTGGATGTCAGTGGATTTGATACAAGTAAAGTAGCGTATATGAATTCTATGTTTAGGGGGTGTGCTCAATTAACCAAGTTAGACATTAGAGAATTTGATACAAGTAAAGTAGCGTATATGAATTCTATGTTTGAAGGTTGTGCTCAGTTAACCGAGTTGGATGTTAGTCGATTTGATACAAGTAAAGTAACGGATATGAGAAGTATATTTTCTGGCTGTGAGCAACTAACAGAATTAGATGTTAGCGGATTTGACACAAGCCAAGTGACAGATATGAGTTATATGTTTTCGGATTGTAAGCAAATAACCG